>Ga0247839_1000026_pt1 | contig 214003 bp, 200 predicted proteins | sample LaCruzMarch2015__6_FD_192405 | JGI IMG/M metagenome (GOLD analysis project Ga0247839, IMG submission 192405) | Freshwater microbial communities from meromictic Lake La Cruz, Castile-La Mancha, Spain - LaCruzMarch2015_16m | ecosystem: Environmental > Aquatic > Freshwater > Lake | place: Spain...
AGGTATTGCGCTGGAGAAGCATTTACCAGATGCAACAATGAGTCGCGGTATTGTGTTTAATCTTCGCCGCAAAATGCAGCATGAGTCAGTGAGTCGCTTGCGTCATGCTGACCGTAATTTATTTGGTGAGATTGTTTCCAAGTTGGCACGGTTTGCTGAAGATTATGGGCAACAGGTTAAATATGCACGCCCTACTTTGCCAGATGCACTCAGCGACCGTGATCAAGACAATTGGGAGCCATTACTTGCGATTGCTAGTTGTGCTGGTGAGGAATGGCTTAAACGTGCCACTGCAGCCGCATTGAAACTCTCAAACTCAGGTGAAAAATCTGTCAGCATTTCCAATCAATTACTAATGGATATTCAAGAAATATTTGCAAGTAAAAAAGTTGAAAGAATCAGCACTGCAAATTTAATTGCTGCATTGATAGACGATCAGGAATTACCATGGAGCACCTACAACAGAGGCAAGCCATTGTCTCCTAGTCAATTGGCTAAACAGCTTCGCCCGTATGATATTAGCTCGAAAACCGTTCGGTTTGGGCACTCAAATACACTCAAAGGGTACGACTTATCACAATTTACTGATGCGTTTGCGCGCTACCTAGCACCTCCAGATTTGCCGTCACAAGGTAACGATGCTCCGGATGCTAATGATGGCGAGGACTCTAGAGTTACGGACGATTCAGATGTTACGGATGATCAATTACAGTTAATCACCAAAGCAGAAATACCGCCCGCCTCAGACGAAGATTTTTAACTTTCGGCTCTATCAGAGTGCGGTGCTCACACAGGCCGCATTCACCTTAACCTTACTTATCAATTATCACAATCCAAGGAGAAAAATTATGTGCAATAAGCAATCCACTTTCGCTGTTATTACTATGCTGAGCTTTAAAACCTATCTAACTATTATCAATTTTATTAAGGAGTAAAAACAATGCCTATCGTTAAACTAACACAAGACTTCGTTAACAATAACTTGATCTGCCCCGCCGATAAAAAGCGCATCGAATACTGCGACAAGGAGTTGCCAGGTTTAATTATTATCGTTACCCCTTTATCTCAAGGTGGAACTTACTTTTTGCGATATAAATCATCGGGTAAAACTGCTTACATCAAAATAGCGCGCACAAATGAGCTTACCTTGGTCGACGGACGTAAAAAGGCAAAATTGCTGAAATTAGAAATTGCTAATGGCGCTGACCCCAGTAATGAAAAGCGTGTACAGAAAGCAGTGCTAACATTGGCTGTATTCTACGAAGATCATTACAAGCCTTATGCTGCCGTGCACAAGCGTTCAGCCTCAAGTGATCATCAGCTCTACACTTGCAGGCTGGAATCACGCTTTGGCCATCTTAGACTCAATCAATTCACTAAGACCATGATTATCGGTTTTCATAATGAGTTGCGAGAGTCTGGCTTAAGTGGCGCTACTTGTGACCATTACGTTAAGTTTCTAAGGCATGCTTTCAATTTGGCAATCGAGTGGGATATGTTGAAAGAAAACCCAGCGTCAGGGGTTAAGCTGTTTAATTTAGACAACAAGATGGAAATCTATCTTGATGGTGAGCAGTTAGAAAGATTATTTTCTGTCTTAAAAACTGACCCTAATCGTCCAGTTTGCATGATTATAATGCTAGCCATAAGTTCCGGTGCAAGATTAAATGAGATTCTTAGTGCCACTTGGAATCAAATAAATCGTGATACCCGTACTTGGAAAATTCCAGCATTAAATTCTAAGTCTAAAAAAGTGCGCTCTGTGCCTCTAAATGACAGTGCGTTGGACATTATTAATCAGTTGGATACTGAAGGTGAGTTTGAATATTTGTTTGTGAATCGCGTCACGGGTAAACCTTATAAAAATATTTTTAAAGCCTTTAACAAAATACGCATTCAAGCAGGCTTACCACATTTTCGTTGTCATGACTGTCGACATGCATTTGCTAGCTTTCTCGTGAACAGTGGTAGGACGTTATATGAGGTGCAGCAGATTTTGGGACATTCAACAAGTAAGGTCACGGAACGCTACTCCCACCTAAGTTCTGCTACTTTACAAGCAGCAGCAAACAGTGCTTCAGTGATGATTAATGCGGCAATGGGAGGTACTTCAACTTAAGTAAGTTTTCGGGCGGGGTTTTAGGGTGAAATGTGCCCTCCTCGCCTATTTATTTAGCACGTATGCAACAATTCTGCGGTAGTAATAATGCGGCGATCCTGCAAATTAAAATCTAGCAATATCTCGATTTATTCCCACCAAATTAGGTGGTAATTTCCGATTCATTTCAATTAAAAGCTACTGACTAAAATATTTAAGCATTTTAACGTTATAAACTCTTGCGGCGATGTACGATAAAGCCCAACAATCCAAAACCTAAAAGTAGCATTGCATAAGAATCAGGTTCTGGAACGGCTGCCGCAGAAGGTACGCCTGAAATCATAATACCAAGAGAATTATAATTCCCAGATATACTAGTCCAATTTGGAGGTATTCCATAGGCTAAATCAATAATTGGTCGCGCAACACCTCCCGGCATCGTTCCTGAATCTGGAGTACTAAATCCAACCCAGTACTGACCTGCATCAAGGGTCCAATTAATGCCACTTAATGTATTCCAATTAACTTGATTAGTAGCTTGAATCGTGGTGATTGGAATCAAGACTGAACCAGTATAAAGTTCTACTCCAGGCAGACTATTTAGGTTTGAGTAGATAGAAAAATTTAAAGTACTATAACTTCTGTCATTAGTCCAATGAATCCAACCTGAAATTGAAGTTAATGTTGTTTCTGAATCTATAGCGAAATTAGCTGCTAGACGATTTTGCCAATTTAAAGTGAATCCACTATTACCGCCATCTCCTGGACCCGTATCAATTATTGAATTAGCATTCGCAACACTAACGCTGCTTAAAACCATAAATGCAAAAAATATATTTTTTATGAAGTTCATTTATTTTTTTTCTTTATCTTATTATGAATTTTTGCGACGGATGACAATAGAAATCATAAGACTAAAGTCAAAATTAACATGGCAAAGGTTTAATGTTATGGAACAACGGCAGCAGCAAATTTTGAATATGCAAAAGAGGCGTGTGTTTCACCCAAGTTGCTTATGGCTAGCTTCCCAAGCTGAATATTTATTTTTTTTAACAATAACCCAATTAAATGGCAACAATAATTATTTGTATAAGCTAACCGGACTAGGCACTTTTCACAGCGGGAAACTCACGGGGCAGATTTTTGCGGGAGCCGAACGCGAGCCCTACCCGACTCGACGCGTCTGCGTGCGCAGTCGTGATTTTTTTGCGGCGGCGATACTCTGGCCATCCCGGCGTAATTTTTTTGGCCCCTCGGGGCCGCCGGCGACTTTATTGTATTTAAAAGCGGAATTCTCTTACAACTCATGACGGGCGCGATCTTTTCGGGGGAAAATTTTGCCCCGATCGGCTTTAGTTCGCACCCATAGCAACGCAACTCATTGATTCAATTTAATTTACACAAATCCAATATCGAGAAAATAAATCACGAGGTTCTACATAGGTTCGTTTTGAAGTTCGAGAGACAAAGACATACAAAAAATCTCTTAGGAATCTTCGGCTTTTAGAACTATAATTCGCTCGAACATGGGACTGTTAATCCATGTGTCCCTGGTTCGAGCCCAGGTCGAGGAGCCAGATACAAGCCGCTGAAATAAATTTCAGCGGCTTTTTTGTTTCTATGCAAAATTGAAAGTTACATTCGATAACAATGTAATATTGAGGTTCTACGTGGTATTAAAAGAGGTGGATAAAATTGAAAGATCACTATGCCGTTTTAGGTATTGCAACGAATGCCACGCTAGCCGAAATTAAAACCACTTATCGCAAACTAGCTTCTCAACTCCATCCAGACAAAAACGCATCAAGTGATGCGCCGGCAAAGTTCAGAAAAGTTCAGGAAGCCTATGAAGTACTTTCTGATGCTGATAAAAGAAAAAGCTTTGATGAAACCCGCAGGCGTAGTTTATTGGACAACCCAATAGACACAGCACATGAAATTTGGCAATACTATATAGATGGAATATTAAAAAAATGAGAATATCGCGCTACTTTACTGACCTGATGGCCACTTATGTGGCTGATATTGATGATTTAAAAACTGACTCTGGTGGGGATGATGTTCTTACTGATCGTCTTAGAGAGAAACGTTCTCAAATAGCCGACTTAATGCCGATGATAAAAACCAACCCTGAAATGTTAGCAGTTATTTTTCATAAGAGTGTGATAGTTAAAAAGCCGGAAGTAATTATGAGCTATCTTGACAAAGAACCTGCTAAGTTTCCATCGTGGGATACTATAGCTTCCAGCGTTCAATTTCAGCCATGGTCGACCAACCTTGTTGAAAAGCTTAAAACTGAGGTAGGTGGTGAACATTTCTTATTGACCACTGTCATGTTGGAGCATCTTTATGCCTTGTATGAGGTAAGTGAAGATGCCATTGAAGAAATAGAAGCGGAAGAATCAGATGATCTTGCAGAATCAGGTGGCGAGTGGCTATCAGAGCATGGATTTGACAGCCATTAGCAATAAGAAAGCGCTTATAAAACTAAATACAATAGGATAAAAATGTCACATTTAGTCGTTGTAGAAGCAAGCAGTCTAATTCAGTCTGGCGATCTAGTCAGAGCTGAGGCATTACTTAGCGCCTTAGTAGAAACTGAGGGTGACAACGCATTGGTAGAAGTTCTCGATGAAATGCCATCGAAAGATCTATTGGCTGTGATGCGAGAATATGATTCATCAAAACAGTCACTTTTGAATTTGTTAATTACACCTGAGCAATTTGCAAAAGTCGTTGTTTTAGATCGGCTATACAAAGACGTTTCAAATGAACATCTGCGTGGCATGATTAATTCAGTAATTTTTCGTGAAGATGCCAATGCTAATGAATTCATTGTGGCAATAGCCGAACTTGAATTTGGGTATGAGACATTTGCCGACTACCTCTCTGATCGTGCAGAAGAAATCGTGGGGGAAACATTTTCCGGATTAGAAACAGAAGACATCTCACGCGCTGAAATAAGTGATCATGACTGGAAAGAGCTTACCTGGTTATTACGTCATGAGCATGAAGATATTTATAATATCGTTCATGCTCTATTAAAAGTTAAGCTTGAAGAAAAGGCAACTCATGAAGCGTTCCAGATTGCCGAAAGTGATGATGAAGCCCCTCTAATCGTTGATCCTGTAGATAAAAAAGTAAGTAGAGGCGATGATGATGATGATGATTCAGCTATTTAAAGCAATATGCTAAATATGCAACTTTATCATCATTAAATAGACTTATGTCACACTCAAATAAAACACAGTCTATTGCGTCATATGACAATGCCCCTTTCTTTGAAAAAGCCTTAAGGTATGCGGTTCAACATAGCATTATTGATCAAGATAAAATCGATGAAATTATCAATGATGCTGCTACAGGCTCTATTCAAATTGCAGAATATTTTGGTGAATCATCGCACTTAAGAAAAAATCTAGAAACATCAATGAAACGCATGGTAAGTCTGGTCAGCTTGTATCTAGAAGATGTAACAGGTGGAGAGCTTAATCAGGCTGCACAGTTTTTAAAAGAAAAACCAATTCGCACACTTTCCCGCGGTGGGTCGCAATTACTGAAATCGCTTTATAGCATGCCAGAAGATGAACATTTCGGCTCGCCACGACTTGATTCTGAACGTGAGTTCCTGAAGAGAAGCATAAGCAATGGCTTATCCGTTGCAAAATATAGGCAAACTTTTAAAGATTGTGAGAGATTCAGGCAAGACATCAACTTTGCTACATGGCTAGCCAGAAAAGTTGGAGTGCCCATTAATCAATTAAATGAACACCACGTCTCGGCTGAACATGTCATTCGTACATTGTTGCTATTTTTTTCCTATGGTGCTAAAAAAATTACAGCTAATAAAATAAACCTTCCTAGTGAAGCGAGTTTATTTGAAATATTTAAATCAATTCGCAAAGAATTTGGATTTTTAGGTGATGTAACTTGTTCAACAAAATTTATAGATGAAGTGCCTTCAGAGTTTCAAGAATATGCCAAAGAAGTACTCTTAAGCATAAAGAATGATGATATTCCTAAAGTGATAAGCCAGTCCCTAGCACTAGAAGCAGTTTTCAATGACCTTAAAGTTCGACAGTACTTTTACTTGCATGACGACCTTAGTGAAGTGAGTCGATTCGACAAAGTACTTGCAGAAGAATGGTTTTCACTAACTGGAGGCACTGAAGATGACGCCCACCTTCTTACATTATTTCTGTGTGCGGCAGCAGGACTGGATCAAAAAACCACGCTAAAAGTGAGTGATGCTAAAAAAGCCGTATTATACATTCGTCAAAATGGACTTTTGCAAAATGAAGTGCAGAGCCTAATTAAAAAGGCACCTTATGATGAAGTTGCGCAACTTAAATCTTTATGGGCTGAATTTATTGAAGAAGCCATGCCATTTTTGTTAGATCCTTCAGATGAAAAGTTAAATGAGGTCATGGTATATTTAGCCGATCGTTGCAATATTCAGAAACAAAAGAAATAATTTTAGCCTGCAAAGCATTATGTCTAATTCGCCATCAAAACAACCAAACAACCCTTTGCATGGAATAACTCTAGAGGCAATATTAACTGCATTAGTATCACACTACAGCTGGGCAGAATTGGCGCTTCGCATTCCAGTGCGATGTTTTAGCAATGACCCTAGCATTGCTTCTAGCTTAAAGTTCTTACGTAAAACACCTTGGGCTCGCGACAAAGTTGAAGGTCTATACACATTTATGCTGAGAGAGAATAATTGCTTAAATGCAGAAAAATTTAATACTGACTTGAACAAGCTAGAATAAACTAGAAAAGCTAACTAAGCGCTTACAGCCAATTTGATATTTTGCAATGTGACATTTTAGCTAGCTTCGTCTTGTAAAGTTAATCACTGACGTTACATACTCTTGCTGAGCTAATGATAATTGATGCCAATTAAAGCGCCAATGCCAATTTCCGCTTGATGTTCCAGGCGTATTCATTCGATGGTTAGAATCAAGCGCTAATATATCTTGCATTGGAATAATCGTTAATATCGCATTAGATTTCATCGCCATATCGATTAAATCTTTTGGCATGTTAAGTTCATGCTGCTCAGAATGAGATGATCGTAAATAAGCATTTACATGCTTACGTTGCTGCTCATCTGAAGACTGATACCAACCTAATGTTGTGTCATTGTCGTGCGTCCCAGTATAGGCAACACTATTGTCTTCAATGTGGTGTGGCAAATACGGATTGGCCTCTTCCCCACTAAAAGCAAACTGTAGAATCTTCATGCCAGGTAAATGATATTTATTTCTTAAAGCATTCACTTCAGCAGTAATAATGCCCAGATCTTCTGCAACCAAACAAATATTCGGCAAAGCACCTGTGATGGCAGCCAGCAAATCATCCCCTGGCGCCAAGACCCATTGACCATTCTTTGCAGTCTCTTCACTCGCAGGTATCTCCCATGCGGCCTCTAATCCTCTAAAATGGTCGATACGTACGATATCAAACAGCTCGCTTTGCGTAGCCATTCGCGAAATCCACCATGCATAGCCTTCGGAGGCCATCGCATCCCAGTTATAATGAGGATTACCCCAACGTTGTCCAGTTTCTGAAAAATAATCGGGTGGCACACCTGCCACTACCGCCATATTTTTATTTTCATCCAGCTTAAATAAATTTGGATGCGCCCAAACATCAGCGCTGTCATAAGCCACGAATATAGGTATATCTCCAAATAAATATACATTCTTAGTCGCAGCATAAGCTTTAAGGCTTAACCACTGAGTGAAAAACACAAACTGCGCAAATTGAATCACTGCAATTTCCTGCGCAAGCTCCTTTCGTGCTTTCTTGAGTGTTTTTGCATCCCTATTTTTGTAAGCCTCTGGCCAATTGTTCCAACCAGCTTGGTTAAACTTAGCGCGTAGTGTTAAAAATAAGGCAAAATCGTTCAGCCAGTGCGCCTGCTTTATGCAGAAATCAGCAAAAAGTTGTTGCTGTTTATTATTGTTAGTTTTTCTGCAAAAAGCTTGATAAGCTTTAGCAATTAATTGTGATTTGTTATGTGTTTGATTTATAGAAAAGTCATTTACATCACTTTTTGCAAGTAAGTGTTTCTTTTGTAAAGTCTCTAGGCTAATAAAGTCTGGATTTCCTGCGAAAGCTGATAAACACTGATATGGGGAATTGTCAGCATGCGGCATATTGATAGGCAATGTCTGCCAAACACTGGCGCCAATATCATGCAAAAAATCTACAAAACGATAGGCCTCAGTGCCCAAATCTCCGACATAGTTCGTGCTAGGCAAAGAACTTATATGCAACAAGACGCCCGCTCGGCGTTGTCTTAAAATAGATAAATTAGCGTGTTTCATGATTTTCTACAATATATTTTGCTTATTTTAAGCTTTTTAACGCCAATAATTTAGCTCAGCTAGCAGCATCCTTAAGCTATTCTTGCCCACGTCTCATAGTGCCTGCATTTGCGGCGTTACCACCACCGGCGCTTATACTAGAATATAGTGCTTCAGGTATAGGCTGTTCTAGTAAAGTATATAAATTAATAAGATTGCGTCTATATAATTGATCAAAACTAGACACACTTTCTGATGAATTGTAGTCTCCAAACCACCAAAACCAATCTGAACCTTCACAAATCGCAAGTTGACGTTCACAAGCCGCAAGTTGATCTGCATTTAAATTACTTTTAGACAATACACTATCGTAAGTTTTTTTAGCCGTACACAACAAATCCCATGCTAGGTTTTTATCTTTACTGCCAATCCAAGTACTAAACGTGCCATAGACCCAACTACCAGCTGCCACTTGCGGCAACGCGGGGGCTGATATTTTCTTAGTTTTATATTGTTTAGATTGATACAAATCGACAATATCACTAAAAGTTGTCATTTCAATATCAGGATGATTTACTAGTGCTTCATACAATTCAGTTAAGAAATAATAGCCATTGTAAGGATAATATTCCCAAGCATTTTCACCATCTAAAATAACACTAACCACTTTAGTTTTACTTCCCACCCCAGTTAGATTATCTGTCTGATGAATATGTTCTAACGTTTGAATGAAATCTTTTACTGCATCAGGCGTATGCATTTTTGCATATTCAAAACCAATTTTATCTGAAAGGTTATCGTCTCTAAAAAAACATAAAACATCATGCTCACCGTTAGTCGCGCGATAAGGTTGATATAGATATTCATCCTTGTCCTCAACACTTAAATGCGACTTAAACAAGCTATTAACTAATACGGCCTGCCCTGTTGCCGCCCACTCAACTCCATGCTCAGCCATCAATGAAAGGGCTGATTCAGATACACCGCCCTCAGCGGGCCACATACCTCTAGGCTCTTCACCGAAAAGATTCATATGAAACTTTTTAGCAGACACAACATGCGCTCTAGCACGACTTTGTCCACCAGCATATTTAGCAAACTTTGGTAAAGGAGCATATGGCATTGCGTCTAGCGTAGATTTAAAGTCTAAAAGCAGAGGTAATATCGGGTGATAATATGGCGTTGTTGAGATTTCAATTTGCTTTCGCTGCATGAGTGCTTTATAACGCGGAATTAAGCCAGATATCGTTTCACCAATAACATCAAATAATTGTTGCCTGTCTTCAATTGTAAAAAGCTCACCTTTAGCCATTAAGGATTGAACAATCTTATTGTTTCGACGCAGACTCTCCCCACACCAAGCTAAGTGATACCAAACTAACAAATCTGCTTTATATTGTCCGGATAGGTAATGAAATTCATCGTTAGTAGCAGTTTTTTCAACTAGCTGATAAATCTGCAATAATCGCTGATAATGTGGAAATGGACTCAGCATTTTTTCGTGATGGCTCTTAAAACAACTTTGCACTACTAATTGACATTGCTCATTAGTTAGATCTGCTAAGTTGTCATGAACAAGTAAAGATAAAAGCGGGTCACGCATTTTATTTTGCTTAAACTGACTGCTGTAATCTTCAAGCTGTTCCAATAAAATCGGCACAAAGTTAAACGTCACTCGCGCTTTAGGGTTCGTCTCAAGGTGAAACGCCATATCACTATAATCTTTTATGGCATGCAGGTAAGTCCAAGGCAACACATATTCATTGCTGACGGTGTCACGATAATCAGGTTGATGCATGTGCCAGTAGAGATTAAGAAATAACTTGGGACGATTAGACTTCAATTAACACAACCTTAACATTAAACATTAAACATTAATAAAAATTATTAACTAATTGATTTTTATCAAATAGTTCTATATAAATCTTGACCGAGCATATCTGGCGTGACTAATGTAATTCCTTTTTCAGACACATAAAAACGTTTAGCATCTAGATCTAAATCTACACCAATTTGCATACCTTCAGGTATAACACAGCCACGGTCTATCACCACATTTTTTAGCACAACATTACGATTCACTGTGACCTTAGGTAAGATAACTGAACTTTCTATAGTGCAATAACTATGAACGCGTACATCTGAAAATAATACGGAATCATCAATAATAGAGCCGCTAATCACACATCCGCCAGAAACTAGTGAATCAGTTGCACTACCTTTTCTACCTTCATCATTAAATACAAATTTTGCTGGTGGCAAATGTTCTTGGTAAGTCCAAATCGGCCAATCTCTGTCGTATAGGTTAAGTTCAGGAACCACCCTAGTAAGCTCCATATTCGCTTCCCAATATGCATCAATCGTCCCAACATCACGCCAATAAAAATTACCATTTTTAGCGCCAACACAACTATCTGTAAAGCGATGTGCCTGAATTTTATATTTTTTAATGATGTGTGGAATAATATCGCCACCAAAATCGTGCGTGGATTTTGGGTCACCTGCATCACGTATCAATTGCTCATAGAGAAATTTAGCATTAAAAATATATATACCCATACTTGCAAAAGCTTTTGTTGTATCTTCAGGCATATGCTTAGGTGATTCTGGCTTTTCTGCAAACTCAATCACGCGGTCAGTATCATCAACGGCTAGCACGCCAAATCCTTTTGCATCTTCCAAAGGCACGTTAATGCAAGCAACAGTCATATCGGCATTATTCTTAACATGTGTTGCCAGCATTCTGCCGTAATCCATTTTGTAAATATGATCCCCAGCAAGAATCAGAATGTACTCAGACCCACCCTCACGTAGCAAATCTAGATTTTGATATACAGCATCTGCAGTGCCTTTGTACCAATCTTCTGATATCCGCTGTTGCGCAGGAATGATATTAACGTACTCATTGAATTCACCGCGCAAAAAGCCCCAACCACGCTGTAAATGCTGAATCATGCTTTGCGCTTTATATTGCGTTGCAACGTTTACACGACGAATGCCTGAATTAATGCAATTTGACAGAGGGAAATCAATAATCCGGTATTTGCCACCGAACTGTACGGCGGGTTTAGCACGCCAATCCGTTAAATTTTTCAAACGACTACCACGTCCACCTGCAAGAATGATTGCGGCAGTATTTTTAGTTAATGTACTAATGAAACGATCTGAATGCTGATCCATTTGTTGGTTCTGCGGCATGATGCCCTCCTGAAGTTTGATTAACATTGTAATACTAGCTGGGCTAACTAGTTTTAATTTACGATTAACTGCATTTGTTGTACATTATAATCAGCTTAAAGCACTATAATCTAGTTAAAATATGGCTAATTCAGCAAATAATGTTAAAAAATCTAAAAATATTTCTTAAAGAAGAATTTAGGGGAATGCATCTTGGTAAAATCTACAACCACACCAGCGAAAACAAGCATGAAAGCTGCAGAAAAATCTAATGTAACTTCCAGAAGTGCTTCTAACGTTTCCGCTGATTCATTACGAAAGATTTTAAAAGCAAAACATCATGATCCGTTTAGTTACTTAGGATCTCATGCAACTACTGACGGATATGTCTTTCGCACATTTCTTCCTAGCGCTTCCGAAGTTTCTGTAAAAGTTGCAAACAATTGGATTAATCTGGAAAAAACTCATGCTGATGGCTTGTTTGAAGTCACTAGCAACAATGCATTTAATACGCCTTGCCAACTGAAAATTACCGCAGGCGAAAATACTTACGAAACCTTCGATCCTTATACTTTTGCATCGAGCTTGACGCAAGACGAACTGTATTTGTTTGGTGAAGGTCGTTTAATGCAAGCCTATAAAACACTAGGCGCGCAGTGCATGACGCAAGATGGTGTGGCAGGTGTTCGCTTTGCAGTATGGGCGCCCAACGCAGACCGTGTAAGTGTGACAGGTAGCTTTAACAACTGGGATGGCCGTGTTCACTCTATGCGAGCACACGGCTCTAGCGGTGTATGGGATATTTTTATTCCAAGTTTAACAACCAATGACACCTACAAATTTGAGATTCGCAATCGCCACACAAGTAGTGTTTTAGTTAAAACTGACCCTTATGGCTTAGAGTTTGAACAACGCCCCGGCACTGCCGCAAAAATTAGCAACAGCCAACATCAGTGGGAAGATAAACAATGGTTAGATGCACGTAAAAAGAATGTCTGGCTTCATGCGCCATTTAACTGCTATGAAGTACATTTAGGCTCATGGCAACGCAATGAGCTAGGTCACTTTCTGACTTATCGTGAAATGGCAAAAACGCTTGTCCCGTATGTGGCTGAAATGGGCTATACCCACGTTGAATTGATGCCAATTTCAGAGCATCCATTGACTGAATCTTGGGGTTATCAAACTACTGGTTATTTCGGCGTAACAAATAGATTTGGTTCACCCGATGATTTGCGCTTTTTAATTGACGCTTTTCATCAAGCCAATGTGGGCGTTATTTTAGATTGGGTGCCAGGCCATTTTCCAAAAGACGATTGGGCATTAGCACGTTTTGATGGCACCGCTTTGTATGAGCATGAAGATCCGCGCTTAGGTGAACACCAAGATTGGGGGACTTATATATTTAACTATGGTCGCAATGAGGTGCGTAATTTTTTAATGGCTAACGCACATTATTGGCTTGCTGAATTTCATATTGACGGCTTCCGCGTAGATGCTGTGGCCTCTATGCTTTACCTAGATTATTCACGCAAAGCAGGTGAATGGCTACCAAATAAATTTGGTGGTCGGGAAAATCTGGATGTGATTGATTTCCTCAAACAATTTAACGTTATGGTTGGGGAAGACTTCCCCGGCGTACTGACTATTGCTGAAGAATCTACAGCGTGGCCAGGCGTATCTCGCCCTGTCTATCTAGGTGGCTTAGGCTTTAGTATGAAATGGAATATGGGTTGGATGAATGACACACTTACTTACATTGAACATGACCCAGTTCACAGACGCTATTATCACGACATGCTCACTTTTGGCCAACTTTACGCTTACTCTGAAAATTTCGTGTTGCCGTTCTCGCATGACGAAGTAGTTCATGGCAAAAAATCACTTTTAGATAAAATGCCTGGAGATGCATGGCAAAAATTCGCCAATCTTCGTTTATTGACAACTTACCAAATGACCGCACCTGGCAAGAAGCTTAATTTTATGGGTAATGAATTTGGGCAAGGACGTGAATGGAATGTTAACAGTAGCCTTGATTGGCACTTGCTAGGAGATGGCTATGAAGGCCATCAATGGCATAAAGGCATTAAACAAGCAACTACTGACCTAAATAAACTATACAAAAAACTGAGCGCTCTTCACTCACTTGATTTTGAAGTGCAAGGGTTTGAATGGATAGACTGCCATGATAGCGATCAGTCGATTGTCAGTTTTGTAAGACGAGGCTTGGACAATAGTTTTGTTATAATAGTGTTGAACTTTACGCCTGTGCTACGCAATGCCTATCGCATAGGTGTTCCGCAAGCAGGTAATTACCATGAAATATTTAACAGTGATGCAGCTTGTTATGGAGGCAGTAATCAAGGTAATGGTGCAGGACTACATACAGAAAATTATTCCTGGATGCATCACAATCAATCGCTTGTCATCACGTTGCCACCTTTAGCTGGTATCGTTTTACAATTACAATAACATAATCTAATTAAAGTACTTTTACTCAAATGGCCGCATTAACCGAATTACCTGTCTGGCAAAAACTTTGTCAGCATCAAAAAGAAATTGTATCAACACACATGCGCGATTTATTTGCTGCTGATAAAAATCGTTTTGATAAATTTAGTCTTAAATTCGACGATATATTGTTTGATTATTCCAAACATCGCATTACCGACGAAACACTTCCTCTACTCATGCAAGTTGCACGTGAATCCGACATAGAAGGTTGGCGTGACCGCATGTTTGCGGGTGAAAAAATCAACATTACTGAAGACCGTGCCGTACTACATACCGCACTTCGCAACCGATCTAACACACCAGTAATGGTTGATGGCAAAGATGTGATGCCAGACGTCAACGCAGTTCTCGCTCAAATGCGTGTTTTTTCAGACAAAGTACGTAATGGTGACTGGAAAGGCTATACCGGAAAAAGTATTACTGATGTTGTCAATATTGGCATTGGCGGGTCTGACTTAGGGCCAGTGATGGTCTGCGATGCCCTTAAGCCATACGCAAACCCCGCGTTACAAGTCCATTTTGTATCTAATATCGATGGCGCCCATTTAATGCGTGCATTAGAAAAATGCAATCCTGAAACCACATTGTTTATTGTCGCTTCTAAAACATTTACTACACAAGAAACCATGACTAACGCCATGTCTGCGCGCACTTGGTTTTTAGCATCAGCACAAGATAATGCACATGTAGCTAAACATTTTGTCGCGCTCTCTACCAACTCAAAAGCTGTGCAAGACTTCGGCATTGATACTGCAAATATGTTTGCGTTTTGGGACTGGGTAGGAGGACGCTACTCGCTATGGTCTGCGATTGGTTTATCTATTGCCTTATATGTAGGAATGGATAACTTTGAAGCTCTTCTCTCAGGCGCACATGAAATGGACAACCATTTCAGAACAGCTCCCTTAGAGCAGAACATGCCTGTAATTATGGCGCTTATTGGTGTTTGGTATAACAATTTTTTTCATGTTGATACAAATGCAATATTACCTTACGATCAAGGCATGGCTCGCTTTCCTGCATATTTGCAACAAGCAGATATGGAAAGTAACGGTAAGTTTATTTGCCGCGACGGAAAACGTATTCAATACAAGACAGGCCCAGTGATTTGGGGAGAAGCTGGCACTAATGGTCAGCATGCATTTTATCAACTCATACACCAAGGCACACAAATCGTACCCTGTGACTTTTTAATGCCCATACACAGTCATTACTCAATTGGTAAAAACGGTTACACACATCACAAAATATTACTCGCCAACTTCTTAGCGCAAACGCAATCACTCATGCTAGGAAAACCCCCAGCACAAGCACGGGCTGAACTTGAAAAACAAGGAATGAGTGGTGAAGCTCTGGAAAACCTTCTCCCGCACAAAGTATTTGAAGGTAACCGCCCTAGCACATCAATTATGTTCGACAAACTTACACCTAATACGCTAGGTAAGTTGATTGCGCTTTATGAACACAAAATATTTGTACAAGGTTTTATTTGGAACATTAACAGCTATGACCAATGGGGAGTGGAATATGGTAAACAAATCGCTCAAGAAATTCTACCATTATTAACTAATAATGAACAAATTAACAACTTCGACAGTTCTACCAATGGATTAATCAATTACACCAAGGCGCATGCTTGATAGATTAACCATAATTAATTAACCGTTCAATTTCATGAAAACCCCAATTAATTTTGTTAATTGGGGGCTAGTGTCTATAAATATAGATAATACTTTTCCCTTGTCTAATGAAGCTTCAACTCACCCACACTAATTAATTGCTTAGCTAATGCTTCACCGAAACTAGCGCTGACACTTGCACCGATACGCTTTGCTATGCGACTGGCAAAATCATCTTGGTAGGTGAAATCTACGATTTCTTTCTGTTTAATCACTTCACGCGCAACGTAATCTGCACTGCCAATCGCATCCGCAAGGCCGATTTTAATACTTTGCTCGCCACTCCAGAACAATCCACTAAAAGTCTCTGGCGTATCCTTTAAACGCGAACCCCTACCCTGCCTCACTACTACTTTGAATTGCTCATGAATTTCATTGAGCATATTTTGCGCTAAAGCTTGGTGCTTAGGATTTAACGGTGAAAATGGATCTAACATCGCTTTATTTTCACCTGCTGTCATTAATCGGCGCTCAACGCCAACCTTTTTCATCGCCTCAGTAAAACCGTATCCATCCATCAGCACACCAATTGAGCCGACAATACTAGCTTTATCGACATAGATTTTATCAGTAGCAACAGCGATATAATAGCCACCAGATGCGCAAATATCTTCAATAACTGCATATACGGGAATAGCTGGATGGAGTTTCTTTTGACGTTTTATTTCATCATTAATAATGCCTGCTTGAACAGGGCTACCACCTGGACTATTAATACGTAGAATAATTCCTTTGGTATTTTTGTCATCATAAGCATCATGCAGGCTATTTAAAAAAGAATCCGCATTCACTTCGCCACCCGCTTCTATGACGCCAGATACTTCAATAAGAGCTGTATGCGCACCCAAGCTCTTTTTAGCATCCCCCAGCCAACCCAGCATAAAAAATAATACAATAAAAAGATAAGCAAACATAAGTGCTTTAAAAAAAGTACTCCAGCGACGCGCCGTTTTTTGCTCAGTTAGAGCAGAGGTAGCGAGTTTTTCTATAGCGTCACGTTGCCATTTTGTATCTTCTGACTGAAGAGTTTTAGTTGATATATTTTCTTGTTGCTGACTAGCTTCTGACATTATTTTAGCTTTCTAAAGATTATTAACAACACTTGCCAGCTGAGCTGGATTAGTGAATATTGTTTTACCCCTGATTCTTAGTAAGGGATGATATATTGATCACAATTTTTTCGTTTTGTTCAGTCACTGGAATCACTTTTAAACTTTTACCTTTGCATGGTCCCATGACACAAAAACCATTATCAGGTCGGTAATGTGCGCCATGCGTAGAACAAATCAGATAATCTTTTTGTGATGTAAAGAAATCACCTTCATTCCAATCCAACTCTACAGCCACGTGCGCGCATTGGTTAACGTAGGCATAAGGCTTACCTTGGTAGCGCACCACGAAACCTGTTGCAAACTCACCCAATGCGGGCAATGCAAAGCGCAAACCTTTTTCATTATTCAGCAACTCTTGACTATTAAAAACTATAGTGTCGTTTTGTAAAATAGCAGTGTCTTTAATCTCAATCATAGAGTTACCCGTTCTGTATTAGCCATTGACTTAAATTTGTAAAGTCAGAAAATTGCCGGATAGAATTTAGGTGATGCCAATGCTCAGCCTGTTGTGCGCCATAAGTAACGCCTATAGCACTTGCACCCGCATTTTTTGCCATTTGCAAATCATAACTAGTGTCCCCAATCATCAATGTTCTCTGAGGCAATACATTAAAATACTCCATTAACTCAAACAACATCTGTGGGTGCGGCTTTGAAAAACATTCATCTACTGTACGTGTAGCATGAAAATAACGCCCTAAACCACTATGTTCTAATGCTAGATTCAACCCGCGTCGTCCTTTACCCGTCGCTACTGCCAACTTAAAGCCTTGTTTGTTTAAGGCAGATATAGCTTCAGTGACTCCTGCAAACAAAGGGATTTCACTTTCACCTGCATAATAATTAACTCTGTATTGACTAGCAAGCGCTTGTGCTTTTTCATCAGAAATATCGCCATATAATGCGTGAATGGCCTCACGCAAACCTAACCCAATGATGTTTCTGGCAGATTCTGAACTTATAGCGGGCAATCCTACATGTTCAGCAGCTTGTACTACTGCATTAGTAATCATGCTGGTAGAATCAGCTAAAGTACCATCCCAATCCCATACAATTAAATCAAACTGCTTTGGCATTCTCTTCTGTTATCCCTCTAACTTTTGGACTCTAATTTTAATAAAAACTTACTTAAGTCCACCGGCATAGACGCCACTAATTCAAGCTTGTCACCAGTTAGAGGATGGCGAAGCTTTGTGATAGACGAATGTAAAAACATACGCTTTAAGCCATACTTCACTAAAGACTTATTTACAGTAAAGTCACCATACTTATCATCGCCGACAATGGCAAAACCTAAATGGGCTAATTGCACACGCAACTGATGTGTTCGCCCAGTCACCAACTGTGCTTCCAGTAAACTAAACTGGCCTAATACTGGATGACTAAAATTCTTCAATAACTTAAATAAGGTTTCAGAAGTTTGGCGTTCATTATATTTGTCTTTGGATGCATCCGTCACCACATTCACGCGTCTCTCACCGTTAGGCAATAAGTATTTTTGTAAATCCAGTACCACGCGTTTTTTTACTTCGGTCCATTCTCCTTGAACCAACATTAAGTAACGTTTATCAGTTTGATTATTGCGAATCGCTTCATGCAAAGCTACCAAAGCACTACGTTTCTTAGCTAGCATTAGTACACCAGAAGTTTCGCGGTCTAGCCTATGTACTAATTCTAAAAACTTAGCCTTTGGTCGCTCAATGCGCATTTGTTCGATGACGCCACGAGCAATCCCACTGCCACCATGAACGGCAAAGCCAGCTGGTTTGTCGATCACCAACATCGCATCATCTTCAAAAATTATAGTGCCATCAAATTTAGACGTGATAGGTTTGCTTTGCTCAATTTTTGCAATTGACGTAGAGCGTGTAGGAGGCACTCGAACCACATCACCTAAACTTAAACGAAAATCAGCATCTATGCGCTTTTTATTAACCCGTACTTCACCACTACGCAAAATACGGTAAACATGGCTTTTGGGAACGCCTTTCAAGGTTTTAGTTAAAAAATTATCTACGCGCTGCCCCTCACTTGCCTCATCAACAGTTAAAAAAGCTGCGGCTAATTCACTCACGACAGATACTTCAACTTTTTGACTTTGTGGTGTTATATTGTTCATTCTTTGCTTAAATGTTTGATGTAGCCTATACTTAGAGGTTATTGATTAACTTAATAAGTTTAAAGATTTAATCAATACGGAGAATACACTTAATTACCTACAAATGCTTTGTATAAATGCATTGTAAGTAGTTAAACTAAACAGATACTTGGTTAACGCAGCTCGCCATATTATAAAGTAGCAGCAAGTAAAATTAGCGCTCAAGCCGCCGCAGACAAATAAACATAAAGCGCGACTTAAAGTGATAGTAAAATTTGGTATGGCACCTATTTGGTACATAACAAATTAAAATTTACTGAAGATAGAATTTTAACGAATTTATGCCAAAACAGGCACGAATTTAATAATTTAGTTTGATTTAACAATCAATAAACTGATTTCAACTCGTAAGTTTAGCTGGAATAATGTACAGCAAGACGTCACTAACTCTGCACTTTTGCAATAGCATAAGTGCACAATTAACCGTTCTTTATGAATCAGTTTTTAAAAAGCAACGCGACTATGTCGTGAAATGTCTTTAATTATTAAGTTTTAATCAAAGATTAATTAAATTCAAAACCGTTAAATTTCGCAATTACGCTTCGATAGCGTCTTCAGCATCTTGGCCAACAACTTTGGCACTTACACTTTAAATTGTTCTATGTTTCAATGCTTTAAACTAAGCATTTTGCCTGCTCGTCTTTCCTAGCGCAGGAGCAAACAATGAAACGCATGTTATTTAATGCAACGCAATCTGAAGAGTTACGCGTTGCGATTGTCGACGGTCAAAAACTAATCGATTTAGATATTGAGCACGCTGGTAAAGAGCAACGTAAAAGCAATATTTACAAAGGTGTTATCACACGTATAGAGCCTTCATTAGAAGCCGCCTTTGTCGATTACGGCATGGACAGGCACGGCTTTTTACCTTTCAAGGAAGTGGCCCGAAGTTACTATAAAGAAGGTGCAGATGGTAAATCTCGCATTCAAGATGCCTTAAAAGAAGGCCAAGAAATCATCGTGCAGGTTGATAAAGATGAACGCGGAAACAAAGGTGCCGCGTTGACAACTTTCATCTCTTTAGCTGGACGTTATTTGGTTTTAATGCCAAACAATCCACGCGGCGGTGGTGTATCTCGTCGTATTGAAGGTGAAGATCGTGACGAACTTCGTGATGTGTTGGCACAATTAGAGGTACCAAAAGGAATGAGCATCATTGCACGTACGGCTGGTATTGGTCGTAACGCTGAAGAATTGCAGTGGGACTTAAATTATCTGACACAATTATGGACAGCAATTGATGGCGCTTCAGCTATGCAAGCTGGCGCCTATTTAATTTACCAAGAAGGTAGTTTAGTCATTCGCGCAATTCGTGATTATTTTAGCGCTGATATTGGTGAAATATTAATTGATACACCTGACATTCATGAACAGGCGATGCAGTTTATGAGTCATGTTATGCCGGGCAATGTATCTCGCGTTAAATTATATCAAGATGAAATCCCACTATTCACGCGCTTTCAAATTGAACATCAAATTGAATCTGCATTTTCACGTGAAGTTCGTTTGCCTTCTGGCGGCGCCATTGTGATTGATCATACCGAAGCTTTGGTTTCAGTTGACGTTAACTCTGGCCGAGCAACACGCGGCAGTGATATTGAGCATACCGCCTTCAACACCAATATGGAAGCAGCTGAAGAAGTTGCGCGCCAATTACGTTTACGTGATTTAGGCGGTCTAGTGGTGATTGATTTTATTGACATGGAAAGCCAACGTAATCAACGTGAAGTTGAAAATGCGCTACGCGACGCGCTACATTTTGACCGCGCTCGCGTACAAACAGGCAAGATTTCACGCTTTGGCCTACTAGAGCTATCTCGCCAACGTTTACGTCCTAGCTTAGGTGAGACGAATCATATCCCATGCCCACGCTGTAGCGGTACTGGTCACATTCGTGGCATTGAATCAACTGCATTACACATTTTACGCATTACACAAGAAGATGCGATGAAAGACAATAGTGCAATTATTCAAGTACAATTACCAGTTGAAGTTGCGACATTCTTATTGAATGAAAAACGTGCTGACATCCATGCAATTGAACAGCGCATGGGTGTTGAAGTAGTGCTTATTCCTAACATTCATCTTGAAACACCTAACTACAGCATTACCCGCGTTAAGCATGATGACGTGACAGATGAAACCAGCCGTGCAAGTTATAAATTGGTAGAAATGCCAACAGAAACAACTTACATTAAAAATGCTGACGAAGTCGCAAAAGCAGTGCGCCCTATGGCTGCAGTTAAAGGCATAACACCTACAGCACCCGCACCGATTGTGGCTGAAAAGTCTGCTACTGAAAGCTTAACTGCTTCTAAACCATCATTTATGGCACGTATTAAGAAATTCTTTGGTGTTTCATCAACTAGCAATGAAGCACAAAAAACTGAAGCTGAAAAGAATGATGAATCAAACCAAGATAAAAACCGCAACAATCGTAATCGCAACAATCGAAACCGTAATGAACGCAACAAAAATTCGAATCAAGATCGTCCGAATCGGAATCTTGAGACTAAGCCTCAAGATGCTCGCACAGAATCAAAACCTCAGGATCCACGCCAGCAAAAAGCACAACAGGTTCGCGGTGAACAAAATCGCAATGACAAGCCACGCAACAACCAGCCAGTTACAGCTAACCAAGTTACTACAGGTGTTGATGTCGCAGCAATTGAATCTAACACTGAACTAACGACAGAACGCAGCAACAGCAGTCGTCGCAATCGCAACAATCGTCGTGGGCGCCGTGATCGCGTTGAAAATGGTTCAGAAGCAAATCGCCCTTTCATTCCTAATGATGAAATCGTACCGAATCAGCCAAACGTAAACACTGATGCCGTTCCGACAGCTACAAGTAGCCCATCAACGGATCAACTGAAAGTAACCGAGCAAGTAATGTCAAGCACAGAAAGTACTGTCGAATCTACTGAAGCACCAAAATCAAAAGGTAATAATAGGAGGCATAAATCACCTAAAGTTTCTACTACCACCGAAGATGTCACTGGCAATGTTACCCAAGTAGCGGCGAGCGCTGTTGTAAGTGAAGCTAGTGACGCAATTGTAGCTAGTAAATCTGATAAAAAACGTCCTGCTCGCCCTCGTAAATCAAAATCTGAAAGCAAGCCTGTTGATTTAGCTGCCGTAGGCTTGCAATTGGTTGAAACGAAAGCAAATGCTTCAAAATCTATCGTTCCTAACGAGCTTGAAAAGCCACGGTCACCACGTAAAGCAGCTTCATGGCAAAATAATACTAAAGATGAAGTTAATGCAGAGCCAATGGTAATGGTGGAAACACAAAGCAAGTAGATAAAAAGTCCGTTAAAGCCAAAAAAAGGCGCATAGTAAATAGGCCCTTAGATAAACTGCCCCATGATAAGCTAGATACGATATTGAGCTAATTATGGGGTAGCCACGTTTATCTTGAATATTGAATTTAATCGCACCTGAAACTATCTCTCATATTGGCCCCTTGAAATTAACTCTTTCTAAACCAAATCTATACCAAATTGTTTTACCAATAATGCGAATAACAAAAAAATAACAATGGTAAATATCACACAAGAAACCAAAGTTAACACGAAGCCCCATTTTGGTAAAAGATAGGGGAAAAGTAGAAGCATCGGCAAAGTTGGCAAAACATACCAAAAAGTATAGTAGGCATGATTTGCAATTTTACTAGTTGATTGATGTTCTACATAAAGCCAAATCAGCGTGAGCACTGTCACTAATGGCAACGCGGCAAACAAACCGCCAAGCTTATCACTGCGCTTGGCAAATTCAGAAACCATGACCACTACACCCGCCGTGATTAAATATTTTAAAATAATATATTGCATAGCAACCCCTGATGATTGGTTAATGACCTGCATGTCTTGTTGGTTTTTTTACTTGCACTTCTAACGCATTTTTATCATTTTTAACCTTTTTTCTAGTCGGTTCTGGCACATCGCCAACAAACTCATAAGCCACTGTTCCATCTGGAAATTGATAAGAACCAGGGTCTTTGAAATCATTCTTAGCTAGGCCTTCTCGAACTTTAAGTACAGAAAACATGCCACCCATATTAACATCACCAAATTGCCCTTTTCCAGTCATCATCGGCAACGTATTTTCTGGAAGAGGCATTGGCATCATTTCACTCATTTCTGCCATACCTGTTTCACCCATAGCCATGTAATCCGGTACTAAGTTACTGATTTTATCGAGCAAATCCCCCTGCTTAACGCCTAACAAAGTTGGCACTTGATGCCCCATGGCATTCATGGTGTGATGGCTCTTATGGCAATGGAAAGCCCAATCGCCTGGGTTATTTGCGACAAACTCAATCGCACGCATTTGCCCTACACCAATATCCGTGGTCACTTCTGGCCATCTTGCTGTGAGCGGCACCCAACCGCCATCAGTACCCGTCACCTGAAACTCGTGACCATGCAAATGAATCGGGTGATTTGTCATGGTCAAGTTGCCAACACGAATACGCACTCGGTCATTCTTGCGCACCACAAGTGGGTCTATACCTGGAAATACACGGCTATTCCATGTCCATAAATTAAAGTTCAACATCGTGCTTATTTTTGGCCTATAGCTACCAGGCTCAACATCATAAGCATTCAGCAAGAAGATAAAATCTCTATCGACAGGCATGAATTTAGGATTTTTAGGATGTGTAATCCAGCTACCCATCAAGCCCATCGACATCTGCGTCATTTCATCGGCGTGGGGATGATACATAAAACTGCCTGCACGCTTAGCATCAAATTCATAAACAAAAGTTTTGCCAGGAGTAATCGCAGGTTGCGTTAAACCGCTTACGCCATCCATGCCGTTGGGCAAAGGTTGTCCATGCCAATGCACACTAGTGACCTCTGGCAGTCTATTCGTCACAAAGATACGTACCCTATCGCCTTCTACTACTTCAATGGTTGGGCCTGGACTTTGGCCGTTGTAACCCCATAAATGCGCTTTCATACCAGGTGCAAATTCACGAACAACAGGCTCGGCCACCAAATGAAATTCCTTAACGCCATTCTTCATCCTCCACGGCAGACTCCAGCCATTCAATGTCACTACAGGGTTGTAAGGTCGGCCAGTATTGGGCTGCAGTGGCGTCTGGGTATTTGCAGTTTCAGCCGAAACAATCTCAGGTAAAGCCGCCATTGCAACCTTACTAACAGTTGAAGCTGCAATGCCAGCACCTGCTATTTTGAAAAAATTACGTCTACTCAATATATCGTTCATTTTCATTTTCCTTCTTTACTGGCAATGCCAATAAGTGACATCTGCAATGCAGTCTCTGCTAACCAAAATTCATTCAGTGTTGCTATATAACTTTTCACGCTTTCTACTTGAGCACGCGCATCTGCAAAAAGCTCAAACGGGCTAATTAACATGCCGTTGTAACGTAACTGATTTTCTTGTAATTCTTTTTTTCGTAGTGGCACAATTTCATCACGATAATATTTAGCCACATCATAATTCGTTTTATAGTGACTATAGGCCTCACGAATTTCTGATTGCGCATTAATCGCCAATTGCGCAGTTCGATTCACAGCCTGCAAGTAGACCGCCTCAGCGCGCGCAACTTTCGCTCCACCCCAATCAAACAAAGGCAGTTCGAATGATATATCTAGGCCTTTTTTATAAGGATCGTCTCGTCTACCTTCTAACACTCGCGCAGGACCAATTTCCAGCACGTTGATAAATCTTGTCGTTTTAGTGAGCCCTAATTGTTTAGCTAAAACTTGTGTTTCTAAACGCATTGCTTGCAAATCCATCCGTTGCTCGAATGCAGTTTTTTCATAAATATGCAAATCATTAATGGATTTAGGTAAATCAGGGAGGCGTTTTTCTAAAGTGAGCTGATATAGGGGCGTAGCAAGCAAGCGTGACAAGGCTTCATGCGCTCTAGTTTGTTGATTCTTTGCATTTGCATACTCAACAATGGCTTCTGCATAAAAACTTTGCTCCGTTGCCTGCTCAAGCGCATTCCAATTCCCAACCTTTACCATGCGGTTTGCCAACTCCGCACTTGCCTCGGCAGACTCTTTGACTTGTTCGCTATATTTCAAACGCTCATTGGCAGTCACTGCATTAAAATATGCAAGACGTGTTTCATACGCTAAATTTATAACATTCAGCGCTACAGATTGCTTTGTTTTTTCAAAATCAATTTGTTGAATTTCCTGCATTTTTGGCAAGGTAATTAGTGAAAAAATATTAAAGGTAAGCACTTGTTCTATTTTGTAGTCACCGTTATTTCTAGCATAAAACATAGAAAGTTTTGGATTTGGCAACCGACCTGCTTGCACAACATCCGCCTCAGAAATGCCCAACTGGTAAAATGAAGCCTGTAAAGCTTTATTATTAAGCAAGGCCAACTGTACTGCGTTATCGACGTTCAAAGGTGTTTTTAATAGCTCAGCGATTCTATCGGCTACTGCTTTATGCTCTGCTTCAGATTTCGGCCAAACAATTTCTTGTTTGATATGCTGTGCGCTTGTTTTTTTTACTCCACCAAAACCACCGTCTTGGGAAAATGTTGCGCAACCACCAAGAATAAAGCTGGCAAATATATAAGTGAGTGTTGTTTGGAAAAATTTCATATAAACCCCATCAAAAAAAACAGGTTTTACTGTATGGAATCATCAGTAAAACTAAAATTTATTACCTGCTCGTTATTTACTGATACGTAAACGCCGGGCAAGACAAAGCTTATAAGCTAAGCGATGGGTGGTTTTAGAACTTGAAAGGTATTAGGAGAATGATAAATTTCAACAAAAATAGTTGCTAAAATCAGCTGCTTTTGTAATGCATGTGTACTTAATGGTGCTTGCACCATCATTGAGAAACAGGCAAAACAATGATTGCAATCATTACAGCTTACATAAGTATCTTGGTTTTCATTAGCTTGATGAGAATGCTTAATAACCTGCGCTTCATGGCAATGCTCAGTTTGCGTTTCTGCCTTATTAGGTGAAGCTTGCGCAACTACCATCATGCCTCCTGCGCACACAGTTTCACTAATAAAAATCATGACTAGCAACATCATGAAAAATCTTAAAAGCTTATGCGATGATAAAGACATAGGATTCATTTAATCATAAAGGCCAAACAAGGTAAACTAACATTTAATCTCACTTGGGTTGACCATTAGTTTCACATAAAGTTTATGAGCTACGCCTATTATCAATTGCCGAACGGACGAGTCGCTAGTGTGGATGACAGTTGCGAATTTCCGCCTTTATCTTCCGCACTAACAGACCCAAATGGACTGGTGGCAATTGGTGGAGATTTATCTGCAACTCGTTTGATAAGCGCCTACAAACAAGGCATATTTCCTTGGTATAGTAAAGGTGAGCCTATTCTCTGGTGGAGCCCGAATCCACGCATGGTGCTTTTTCCTAATGAATTAAAAATATCAAATTCGCTAAAAAAAACACTCAAAAAACAACCATTCGAAGTGCGTTTTAATACAAGCTTCAATGATGTAATAACAGCTTGTAGCAACACGCTTAGATTAGACCAAAACAACAATCCAGCAGGCACTTGGATTAGCCATGAAATGATTGAGGCTTATTCTGAACTTAACCGTTTAGGATATGCCATATGTATGGAAAGTTGGCTTAACAACCAATTGGTCGGTGGCTGTTATGGCATTAAAATTGGGCGTATGTTTTATGGTGAAAGCATGTTTCATTATGTAACTGATGCTTCAAAAGTAGCCTTTGTAAATTTAGTAAAGTATTTGCAAGAACAAGAAATTGGTCTGATAGATTGCCAAATGAAAACGCCGCTACTAGCTAGCTTTGGTGGACGAGAAATGCCACGCGATGAATTTATGCAGCAATTATTAAAACTGATACAATTTTGATATGACATTACCCAATGACGCCCCATTACAAAAACTCCAGTTTTACGTCACTACGGGCTACAGCTGCGGCTATTTGCCTAACAAACTTGCACAGAGTTTAATCGCTTCACCACAACATTTAATTGATGCTCATATTTATAGTGGCCTAATTCAGCAAGGTTTTCGACGTAGCGGAAAATTTGCCTATAGACCTCACTGTGAAACATGCCGAGAGTGTGTGCCAGTTAGGATCATGCTTGCAGAGTTTACGCCTAGCCGTAGCCAGAAACGCGCAACCAGGCAGCACCAAAATCTCACCACCACCATTTTACCAATTGGTTTTCATGATGATCATTACAAACTTTATGCTGCTTATCAAACGGCGCGTCATGCGAATACGGAATCTGTAAAAGAAGAAAAAACAGAGCAAGATGAAACTGACCAATACAAAAACTTTTTATGCCAAACCAACGTAGAAAGCGTCATGGTGGAATTTAGAGAAAATGGTCAGCTTAAAATGGTCAGTGTAATTGATATTGTGCTTGATGGCATATCAGCCGTTTACACTTTTTACGAAACAAGTGACTTAAGCTCAAGTTTTGGAACTTACAACATACTTTGGCAAATTGAATGGGCTAAAACCCTCAACTTTCCTTATTTATACTTAGGCTATTGGATTAGAGACAGCAAAAAAATGGCTTATAAGCAAAATTATAAGCCCCTTGAAATGCTGATTGATGGTGAGTGGGAGTTAAGATGATTAAAAGTCAACACTTCGTTGCTCACCTCATAACTCCATCAAATATTAATAGACTTAATATAAATTGCAAAAAGTTAAATGGCAAAATGCTACAATTTGCTTTTAACTTGTAGTTTTTCATCTGAAACTTTATAACTTTTGAAAAAAATCGTCATTTTCGGTGTGGGTTTGATTGGTGGCTCTTTTGCGTTAGCGCTTAAGAAATCTAGCGTACATCAAATTATTGGCATTGGTCGTAGCCAAGAAAGTTTGCATGAAGCCCTTTCACTTGGCGTGATTGATGCTTTTTCTGACACCCAAGAAACCAATATCCATGTAGCACTTGACGGTGCAGATTTAATTCTTATAGCTGCACCTGTAGCGCAAACAGCCAGCATTTTAAAGAGCATCAAACCACATTTAAGTAACAACACAATTATTACAGATGCTGGTAGCACCAAAAGTGACGTTTTAGCATGCGCAAAAGAAGTATTAGGCAGACAATTTAACCAATTTGTTGGCGGTCACCCGATTGCAGGCGCAGAAAAAAGCGGTGTTAGTGCAGCTACTGCTGATTTATTTTCAGGTAAGAATGTTGTTATAACACCTAGCCCAGAAGCCGATAACCATGCTGTTGCCCGCGTTACTGATTTTTGGCAGTCTTGTGGCGCAAATGTGAGTGAAATGTCTGCTCAAACGCATGATAATATTTTTGCTGCAGTGAGTCATTTACCTCATATACTTGCATTTGCCTTAGTTGACGATATTGCCTCACGCCCCAATGCACAGCAATTATTTAGCTTCGCTGCCAGTGGCTTTAGAGACTTTACCCGCATAGCAGGTAGTCATCCGGAAATGTGGCGCGACATCAGTTTGGCCAACAAAACTGCATTACTAAACGAATTAAACGCCTATCAAAATGAATTATCTCAAATAAAAGAATTACTTAGCAATGAAGATGGCGCTGGCTTACAAGCTCTATTTGAGCGAGCCAGTGTTGCGCGTAACGCTTGGGCAAAGAACAAACAATAAAGAAAATAGTAAAAATGGAACAAATTAACCTCCCCGCTAGCCATCACACTCAAGGCAAAATCACTCTGCCAGGCTCAAAAAGCATTTCGAACCGCACGTTATTATTAGCCGCACTTGCAAATGGCAATACACACATTTACGATTTACTTGCCTCTGACGACACTTCACGCATGCTAGAAGCCTTGCAAACACTTGGAGTTAAGTTAGTAAATCTAACTGATAACACTTGGCTTGTCGAAGGCTGTAATGGGGATTTTCCAAACAAAGGAAGCTCTGAAAGCCCTATAGATTTATTTTTAGGCAACGCTGGAACTGCCTATAGACCACTCACTGCCGCACTTGCTTTTTCAAATGGTCATTATTACCTACATGGCATTCCGCGTATGCATGAGCGCCCGATTGGCGATTTGGTAGAGGCCTTACGCCAAACTGGGGCGCAAATTGAATATTTGGGCAATGATGGTTTTCCGCCATTAAAAATCTCACCTGCCAAGCTTGATTTAAGTAAACCAATCAAAATTCGTGGGAATGTTTCTAGCCAATTTCTAACCGCCCTGCTAATGGCACTGCCGCTCACCAAGAAAGCAGCCACTATTGAAGTAATTGGTGAACTCATTTCAAAACCTTATATTGAAATTACGCTTAATTTAATGGCGCGTTTTGGCATAAAAGTTCAGCGCGATGGTTGGCAAGAATTTTTTGTTACCTTTCATAGCCAATACCTGAGTCCACAAGTTATTTTTGTTGAGGGTGATGCTTCAAGTGCTTCATATTTTATTGCAGCAGGTGCTATTGCAGGTGAAGTGCAAGTCAATGGTTTAGGCGAAAACAGCATTCAGGGAGACCTCAAGTTTACAGATGCTGCTAAATCCATGGGTGCAGAAATCCATTTTAATGAAAATTCCCTCACCACATCAAATATAGGTAAACTCCAAGCTATTAATCTTGATTGCAACCATATTCCTGATGCTGCAATGACTTTAGCAATTATGGCTTTATTTGCCGATGGAACAACAACCTTACGAAATATCGCCAGTTGGCGAGTAAAAGAAACTGACCGCATTACCGCAATGGCAACTGAGTTACGCAAAGTTGGTGCAATTGTGGAAGAGGGTGCAGATTACATTACAATTACGCCACCTGCAGTGTTGACGCCTAATGCGGTGATTGACACCTATGACGACCACCGCATGGCCATGTGCTTCTCTCTCGTTTCATTAGGTGGCGTGCCAATTACCATTAATGACCCTAAATGTGTAAATAAGACTTTTCCTGATTACTTTACACAGTTTGCTAGCATCGTAAAATGAGATTGGTTAAATAATGACGTCGTTTCCAGTAATCGCGATTGATGGACCTTCAGCCTCAGGCAAAGGGACAGTCGCTCAACTCGTTGCGACCAAACTTGGCTTTCACTATTTAGATTCTGGCGCGCTATACCGTATTGTTGCCTTTGCCACAAAACAAAATAATATTGCTTGGGATGACGCAATATCAGTTACAAAATACGCAAAAACACTCTCTATTGAGTTTATTAACGAACTAGTTTTAATGAACAATCAAGACGTTTCGAACGAAATCCGCACCGAAGAAATCGGTAAAGGCGCATCTCAAGTAGCTGTTCATGCGCCATTACGTGCAGCCCTAGTCAATATGCAACATCAGTTTTGCAGAGCACCCGGCTTGGTTGCTGATGGCCGTGACATGGGCACCGTAATATTTCCTGATTCTGTATTAAAGGTGTTTTTAACTGCGAGTACTGAGACTCGTGCGAAACGTCGTTATCAACAATTGTTAGAAAAAAAACAGTCTGCAAATTATGAGAATATTTTACAAGACCTCACTGAACGTGATGCCAGAGATAAAGGCCGCTCTAGTGCGCCCTTAATAATGGCGAATGGTGCGCTTTTACTTGAAACGGATAATATGAGCATTTCAGACGCCGTTAACTATATTTTGCAAAAATTCCAACATTCTTCCAACTAGTTAAGTTTTATACGGTTTTTAGCAAAAATTACTAATAAATTTAACGAATAGTCTTTTATTTTTCAATGTTTTAGTTATAATTCTATTTTTTTGTAACTTATAACAATTTTCCTCTGCGCATTTCTTTTGTACGCAGTTTTTTTAATCAACCCACTGCTAGGTGGGATTATTTTTTAGGTAATTTTATTTAATGGCTTCTACTTCTAAATCTACTGCTTCACCCATGGAATCTTTTGCTGCTCTTTTTGAGGAAAGCTTAGTTCATCAAGAAATGCGCTCTGGCGAAGTTATCACCGCTGAGGTTATTTCTGTTGACCAAGATCACGTTATTGTTAACGCTGGACTAAAATCAGAGAGCGTCATCGCTGCTGAAGAATTCAAAAATGCTCAAGGCGAAATCGAAGTTAAAGTGGGTGACTTTGTTAAAGTTTTAATTGAAAAGTTAGAAGATGGCTTTGGCTCAACTCTACTTTCACGTGAAAAAGCTAAACGCATGGAAACATGGTTAGACCTTGAAGATGCAATGAACGAAGGTCGTATCATCAAAGGTTTCGTTAGCGGTAAAGTTAAAGGCGGTTTGCGCGTTTCTGTAAACGGCATCATGGCATTTTTACCAGGTTCATTAGTTGATGTGCGCCCAGTAAAAGACACTACTCCTTTTGAAAACAAAGAATGTGACCTAAAAGTAATTAAAATTGATCGTAAACGCAACAACATCGTTGTTTCACGCCGCGCCGTGATGGAAGTTAGCGCAGGTGCTGATCGCGAAGCGATGATGAGCAACTTAGCTGAAGGTGCTGTTGTTAAAGGTATCGTTAAAAATATTACAGACTACGGTGCGTTTGTTGATTTAGGTGGCATTGATGGTTTACTACACATCACTGACTTAGCATGGCGTCGTGTAAAACATCCATCTGAAGTCTTAACAGTAGGTGAAGAAGTTGAAGCAAAAATCTTGAAATTCGATCAAGAGAAAAATCGCGTTTCATTAGGCATCAAACAATTAGGCGATGACCCATGGGTTGCATTAACACGTCGTTACCCAGTTTCAACTCGCTTGTTTGGTAAAGTTTCAAACTTGACTGACTACGGAGCGTTCGTTGAAATTGAACCAGGTATCGAAGGTTTAGTTCATGTATCAGAAATGGATTGGACTAACAAAAATATTCACCCAGGCAAACTTGCGCAATTAGGTGACGAAGTTGAAGTGATGATTCTTGAAATTGATGAAGCTCGCCGCCGCTTATCATTAGGCATGAAACAATGTCAAGCAAACCCATGGGACGACTTCTCTGCAACGCACGCTAAAGGTGACAAAGTAGCAGGTCAAATTAAATCTATCACTGATTTCGGCGTGTTCATTGGTTTGCCAGGTGGTATTGATGGACTTGTACATCTTTCAGATTTATCATGGTCACAAACTGGCGAAGAAGCAATCCGTAACTTCAAAAAAGGTGACGAACTTCAAGCGGTTATCTTAGCCATTGATGTGGAAAAAGAACGAATTTCACTTGGGGTTAAACAACTATCTGCTGATCCATCTGGCGCTACGAACTCTTCAGAAGATAAATCTGAAGCTAAGCCTAAAGCTAAACCTGCTAAAACAAAAGAAGCTGCTAAACCAGTTGATGATGGCGCATCAGCAGGTACAACTAACCTTGGCGCTTTATTAAAAGCAAAATTAGATAGCAAGAAATAATCTAACTAGCTACAAAATAAAGGTTCCTTTAAATGAAAGCAGATGAAATGAAAGCATATAAGCATGACTAAATCTGAACTCATCACACTACTTGCAGAACGTTTCCCGCAATTAGTGGTGAAAGACGCTGAACTATCAGTAAAAGCGATTTTGGATGCCATGTCTGATAACCTTGCTACTGGCGAGCGCATTGAGATACGTGGCTTTGGAAGCTTTAGCTTAAACTATCGTCCGCCACGTTTAGGCCGTAACCCTAAAACCGGAAGTAAAGTACAGGTCCCTGAAAAACATGTACCTCATTTTAAAGCTGGTAAAGAATTACGTGAACGCGTAGATTTAGGTTAAGTTATTCTTTAGTCTCATGAAAAACGGCAGCTTTAAGCTGCCGTTTTTCATTCCATGTACCATTAACTACTACCAGTATCGAAATTTAAGTTAAAATTATAGTTGTATGAATCATATCAATTACCCACATATTCATCATAAAGTGATTCCTCATGGAATTTGAATTTTGGTGGTTATTAGTTCTACCTCTATTTTTTAGCTTAGGTTGGCTAGCCGCTCGCGTAGATCTTAAACAACTACTTGCCGAATCTACCACCCTACCTGCAGCCTATTTTAAAGGCTTAAATTTTCTAATTACTAATCAACAAGACAAAGCTATAGAAGCTTTTTCTGAAGCAGTGCAAGCCAATACAGACTCACTTGAACTGCACTTTGCATTAGGCAGCCTTTTTAGGAAACGCGGTGAAGTTGATCGCGCCATTCATTTACATCTTAATTTACTAGAAAAAAAAGAACTCGAGCCACAGCAAAAATTAGCTGTTACTGCAGAACTAGCGCAAGATTACTTAAAAGCTGGCTTACTGGATCGTGCTGAAGAATTATTTGAATCATTAAACGATGACCGCTATCGCCAACCCGCCCTACGTGCATTATTGGAAATATATGTGCGAGAACGCGAGTGGGAGCGTGCTATCAAGGCCGCAACTGAGTTGGAACGCCTTTCTGGCATTCCTTTTCGTATTGAAATATCGCATTATTACTGTGAAATGGCGGTTAAATCTAAATTAGGGAATGACACGCATACGGCAAGATTTGAACTAGAGCAGGCACTGAACGCTAATAAAAGCTGTGTTCGTGCTAATTTATTGTTAGGTGATTTAGAAGCTGAAGCAGGCGAACATAAAGTTGCAATTTCAAGTTGGAAACGTATTGAGTTTCAGAAACCTGAATATCTAGGTTTAATTGCACCAAAGTTGCTCACTAGTTTTCGCGCACTTAAGCAAACAAGTGACGGCTTAGCTTTACTACAAGTTTATTTACAAACTTACAAGCTATCCTCTCTACTAAACGTACTATACGAAGCAACTCTAACCGAAGAAGGTGCTGAAAGTGCCGCTAAACTAGCAAGAAATGAACTCATTAAAAAACCAAGTTTGAGCACACTGGACCTTCTATTACAAGCACGCACCATTTTAGAAACCAATAGTATGCAAAGTCAGAATCAGAAAAACTCAAATCCACAAGATACGCAACTCATGCAGCAAGCCGTTCGCCATGCCATTGGGAATAGAACCGCTTATCATTGTGAACATTGCGGCTTTAAGGCAAAGTATCATCACTGGCAATGTCCTGCTTGCAATGCATGGGAAGCACTGCCTGCTGAACCAACAACTGTTTAACAAAACCAATAAATTACAATGTCTAATTCAACATCTACCAGCAATGACCCTAAGATAATAGTTGCACTTGATTACGCCGATGCAGCGAGCGCTCTAAAGTTAGTCAACCAGCTTGACCCGTACATATGTCGAATTAAAGTCGGTAAAGAACTTTTCACCGCTACGGGACCACAATTTATCGAACAATTGACACACTTAAATTTTGGTATATTCCTGGATTTAAAATTTCATGATATTCCAAATACCGTAGCCAAAGCCTGTTTAGCAGCGAGTAATCTAGGAGTCTGGATGCTCAATGTTCATGCAAGTGGCGGATTAGAAATGATGCAGGCTGCGCAACAGGCCGTGCAAGAAACTGATTCAAAACCATTATTGATTGCAGTCACAGTACTTACCAGCATGAATCAAGCTTGCTTGAATCAAATAGGCATACAAACTGACTTAGCCACACATGTTATGAATCTTGCGACACTTACTCAACAGGCAGGTTTAAGTGGTGTTGTTTGTTCAGCACTTGAGGCAAAAATGTTACGAGGAAAACTTGGAGATGAGTTTTGCTTGGTAACACCCGGCATTCGCCCTTCCAATGTCAACCAAGATGATCAATCACGCGTTGTCACGCCTTCAGATGCGCTTAATAATGGATCTAGCTACTTAGTCATAGGCAGGCCAATCACTAAAGCGGAAAATCCTCTAAAAGCACTTGAAGCTATTCATAAAGAATGTCAATTTGCATTATAAGTTTAATGTGGCAAGATACTTTTTTATTCACGATAGCTTTTAAGCTATCATTGATGTAGTGTTTTATTTTTTACTATCACAATTGATGGTTAGTTTTAAACCATGTTTTTTAACCTCGGAGAAATAAAAATGAAAAAAATGTTGTTAGCATTAATCACCTTTTTAAGCTTTAGCCTCAGCGCGCTAGCTGGGGTAAACATTAATACTGCCACTCAAGCTGAACTTGAAAGCTTAGATGGGATTGGCCCAGTAAAAGCACAAGCTATTATTGATTACCGCAAAAAAAATGGCAACTTCAAATCTGTTGATGATCTTGAAAAAGTTGACGGTGTAGGTCCTGCAACGTTGCAAAACGTGCGTAAAAATGTTTCAGTCAGCGGCTCTACTACTGTTGTAAAATCAACTGATATCAAGCCAGCTAAAGAAATAAAAGCTGAAAAACAAAAAATGGAAGCTAAAACCAAAGATATTGGCAACGAAAAGGCTGCTACTAGTGTTAAAACTGCTAACAATAAAGAAGTTAAAGTAACTACAGCCAAAAAAGAAATGAAGGAAGAAAAACTAGCTAAGCCTGCTAAAGAAGCTAAAGTAGAAGTTGCTAAAAAAACAGAAAAGAAATCTGCTGACGATAAAAAAGCAGAAAAGAAATCTGTTACTGACAAAAAGAAGGCTGATAAAAAAGCTGCTGCAGAAGCCAAAAAGACTGCTAAATCAGAAAAACCACCAACAACTGATAAAAAAGTGAAAGCAAATTAATAATCTTACAAATAACTTGAGAGCTTTGTTTCGGAATCGCACTAAACTTTCAGATATTCCAAATTAATAGTTCGGCCAAATTAAAAGTTAAGTTATAGCAATTTAGACTAAAAAGCTTAGAATATTCTAGGCTTTTTTTCTTTTCATCCTCGAACTAACTGTACCGTAATTAACCCCATGCCAGTCATTGCCAGCGAACCTAATACGTGAACTAAAATATGGGTTGTAGCCCAGCCATATTGACCGCGTGATAGCAAAGTCACAGCTTCGGCAGAAAAAGTTGAGAATGTAGTCAATCCACCTAACAAGCCAGTTATTACAAATAATCTCAATTCTGGCGAAAAAGATGAAGTGATGGAAAAAATCCCCATAAATAACCCAATCAGATATCCACCAATCAAATTTGCCAACAGAGTGCCAAACGGCAATGCAGGTATAGTTAAATTAAACATAAGCCCAAGCCACCAGCGTATCCATGCCCCTATCGCCGCGCCTGCGCCAACTGCTAGAAAACCATTTAAACTCATAGTTACTCCCAAAATCATTTTAGAATCAATTCGTTTATACAATATAATAATGCATCAACATCATTTAGAAGAAGGTATATTTTGCGCGTACTTTTTGCGACATCTGAAATTTTCCCATTGATTAAAACTGGTGGTTTAGCTGACGTAAGTGGCTCACTTCCTTCTGCCTTGCAAAACCTTGGGGTGGACATTCGAGTCCTCATACCTGGCTACCCAGCAGCATTAAACAAACTAACCAATCTGCAAGCCATTGCTTCATTAGAAGATTTACCGGTTATACATAATGCAGCGCTGATGATGGGTACGATTAAAGATACTCAAATAAAAGTGATGGTAATTAAATCAGCCAATTTATACGAGCGTGACGGTGGACCATATTCTGACCCCAGTGGGCTAGAATGGCTAGATAATCCAGTGCGTTTTGGTATATTATCAAAAGTTGCAGCTATTCTTGGTGGACCACATTCACCTATTCCTGATTGGCAACCTGATATAGTTCATTGCAATGACTGGCAAACAGGCTTAACGCCTGCTTATATGAAGTTGATTGAGCATACTAAAGCTAAATCCATCATTAGCTTACACAACATGGCATTTCAAGGCTGTTATGCCCCCAGTTGGCTCCCTACTTTAGCCTTACCCAGCACACACTTTACAGTGGATGGTTTTGAATATCATGGTCAATTGTCATTTTTAAAAGCAGGTATTTTTTATGCTGATGCCGTCACTACTGTAAGCCCAAGCTATGCAAAAGAAATTCAAACTGCAGAGTTTGGTTTTGGTTTAGAAGGTTTACTCAGCAAACGTGGGAGTGAAATCAAAGGCATTTTAAATGGTATTGAAACTGATGAATGGAATCCAGAGACTGATACCCATCTAATCAAGACTTATAGTGCATCCAAATTAGTCGGGAAAAAGCTAGTTAAAAGTACGTTGCAGGGTAAACTAGGGCTTCATATTGATGCAAGTGCACCATTATTAGGCGTAGTTAGTCGTCTGACACATCAAAAAGGCTTAGATATGCTGCCGCCTATCTTGCAAGAATTAATTGATTCTGGCTGTCAATTAGCGTTACTAGGAAGTGGCGAAATAGCGCTTGAAAATGCGTTTAGAAACTTAGCAACAAATAACCCTGGTAAAGTTAGCATTACTATCGGCTACAATGAACCACTTTCACATCAAATTATGGCGGGTTGTGACATGTTTATCATGCCTTCTCGCTTTGAACCTTGCGGACTGAATCAATTGTACGGATTAGCTTATGGCACTCCGCCCATAGTTAACGCCACTGGCGGCCTTGCTGACTCTGTTGTCGACACCAACATTATCACATTTAAAAATAAAACTGCAAATGGCTTTGTCATGAGTGAAGCCAGCCCAGCTAGTTTGCTACATTGCATTAGACAAGCGCTAAATATATTTAATAATGATCCAGCTGCATGGCAGCAGATTCAAAAAAATGGCATGACGCAAAATCTAAGCTGGGATAAAAGTGCTTTGGAGTATCTATCTGCCTATCAGGCATTAATCAAATAAATGGGTGGTTTTCTACTGAAGTAGAAACTTGGCACGGTAAATGCTTAATTACAATTAGGCTTTCTCCGAAGCTGACTTTCTCCTCCTCAAGGGCGTCTTGTTAGACGCCCTCTTTTTTAACCCTGATTTTCCATTAGGAAGTTAAACTAACATTCGCGTAGGATTGCAAATTCGCCTAATAGAAAATCTGGCTTAAAGCTTAATTACTTAACAATAAAGTGTTCACGATAGTATTTCAGCTCATCAATAGACTCATAAATATCAGCCAACGCTTCGTGTTTGCTAGCTTTTTTAAATCCAGAGTAAATTTCTGGTTTCCAACGGCGAGCTAGCTCTTTAAATACACTTACATCTAAATTTCGATAGTGAAAATAACTTTCCAAATCCGGCATATATCGCGCCATAAATCTGCGGTCTTGGCAGATTGAATTGCCACACATAGGCGATTTACCAGCTGGCACAAATTGTTTAAGAAACTCAATCATTTGCAAAGTTACTTCTGCTTCATTTAATGATGAAGCTTTAACCTTCTCAATTAAGCCAGAGCGACCGTGTGCACCTTTGTTCCAAGCATCCATGCCATCTAATACAGCATCACTTTGGTGTACTACAAAAACGGGAGATTCTCCCAATACATTTAACTCTGCATCTGTAACAACCACTGCAAGTTCTAAAATTCTATCCGAATCTGGCAACAAGCCACTCATTTCCATATCGAGCCAAATTAAATTATTTTGATTAGTACTAGTAGATTCTGCCATCATGATTTCCATTAAAATTTAAATATATAAGCAACTTTGGTGAACCAACACCAAAGAAATGCTTCACAATGTAGTTATATTAACCGAACTTGATAATCTATGTCTTTGACAACCACTTTTATACTGTCTTTTACTTTCGCCAGCTTACTTATTGCTACTACTTTGATTCGAATCTGGCTTGGAAGTAGACACATTTCCTACGTAAATTCGTATCGCAACCAAGTACCTACTGCTTTTAGCGATAGCATTACTTTAGATGCGCACCAAAAGGCAGCTGACTACACTTCAGCAAAAACTAAATTAGTAATAATTGAAGCAATAGCACAAGCAATACTTTTAGCGGTACTAACGCTAGGTGGCGGACTTGCGTTGGTTGATGACGTTTGGCGCAATATTTTAACAAATCAAGAGATTTTTCGAGGCGCACTCGTTATCTGCAGTGTTATGTTGATTACTAGTTTTATTGATTTACCATTTGAATACTACAAAACATTTGTGGTCGATGAGAAATTTGGTTTCAACAAGATGACACCTGCAATGTTTGTGAGCGATCTTATTAAACACAGCCTTCTGGCTCTAGCCTTGGGCGTACCTATATTGTTTGCGGCATTATGGCTAATGCAAAGCGCAGGCCAGTATTGGTGGCTATATTTATGGATAGTGTGGAGTGCGTTTAATCTTGTTATGTTAGCGGTTTATCCGACATTTATTGCGCCGTTATTTAACAAATTCTCTCCATTAAAAGATGAAAATCTAAAACAACGAATTGAAACATTACTCACAAAATGTGGCTTTAAATCTCAAGGTCTTTTTGTAATGGATGGTTCTTCACGTAGTAGTCATGGTAACGCTTACTTTACAGGTTTTGGTGCATCAAAACGTGTAGTATTTTTTGATACCTTACTTGAACGATTAAACGCTGATGAAATTGAATCTGTGTTGGCACACGAACTTGGTCACTTTAAGCATCATCATGTAATTAAGCGTATCGCTCTGATGTTTTTTGTAAGCTTCTTAGGTTTAGCTTTACTTGGGTGGCTGATGAACCAACCATGGTTTTATGCTGGTCTTGGTGTTACTCAAGCAAGTAAATATATGGCATTAATGCTATTCTTGCTGACCTCACCTGTATTTCTATTTTTACTACGCCCCATTATGGCGAGTTACTCTCGTAAAAATGAATTTGAAGCCGATGATTACGCAGCCAATCATGCAAGTGCGAGAAGCTTGATTGATGCACTAGTCAAACTCTATAGAGATAATGCATCTACGCTTACGCCAGATCCGTTACATTCGGCCTTTTATGATTCGCACCCCCCTGCAAGTATTAGGATTTCTAAATTAGCTGTATATACGAGCTGAAGATCTACCTCGAATTTCACCACGTGAGATTACGATGAGATTACTAATTTTATGCAGTTTAATTTTGCTAGAAAATTTTGCCTATGCTGAGCCGTATCAATCTGCAGATGCTAGGGTAGGTAGAATACTAGTGGGGGGGGGATTGTGTGAGTTGTTATGCTGAAAGTTTTAGTGATAACGGCTCTGAAATTTACAGACAAGAATCCAGAAAAGTTAAATCATCCAAAGGCTTAGTTACGAAAATATGTAATTGCAATACCATGCTAGGACTAAAACGGTTTGAAGATGAAGAGCAAAACGTTGCCAAATATCTAAATAAAACTTAATATAAATTTACTGAATAATTTGACCAATCTCACCACCGCATCATCAAAGTATATAGCACCCTTGCAGGGCACAATCGTTGCAGCTTATGGCAAACGTTTTCAAGTCGAATTGACCGATGGGAAAAGTCGCATCAGTTGCGTTACTCGTGGCAAGAAAACTGATTTAGCATGTGGTGATATTGTCACCATAAAACTAACAGACAAACATGAAGGCGTTGTGGAGTCTACTCTGCCACGTAAAACTCTGCTATATCGTAGCAATGCCTTTAAAAGCAAAATGTTAGCAGCGAACGTCACTCAAATTATCATTGTGCTGGCTACACAACCTAGCTTTTATGAGGCTTTGCTAAACCGCTGTTTAATTGCAGCCGAAGCAGCTAACATTAGTGCACTTATTGTCCTAAATAAATGTGATTTAGCAGATAACGATGATGCAAAACAAAAACTAGCGCTATACACTTCTCTAGGCTATCAAGTTCTATCACTTTCAGCAAAAGAAGACATTTCCTCACTCAGGCCATATCTGAAAAATGAAGCTAGTATCTTAGTGGGTCAATCCGGCATGGGTAAATCAACCATCATCAATTCACTACTACCCAACGAAGATGTTCGCACGCGAGAAGTCAGTCAAGTATTAGATAGTGGCAAACACACGACCACTGCAGCACATTTATACCACCTTGATGAACATAGTCATCTGATAGATTCACCAGGCCTACAAGAATTTGGTTTACACCACCTCAGCACAAGTGAACTTGAACATGCTTTTATCGAATTCAGACCATTTTTAGGAAAATGTAGATTTAACAATTGCAAGCACCTACAAGAACCAGACTGTGCTATTAAAAACGCTGTCATAAACGCTAAAATAACGCCTGAAAGATTAACAATTTATAAAATATTACGAACTGAAATAGCACGTTAACTGCTTGTAATCGCATCATCTACCATTATTAAACTCATCCAAACTTAATTAATGTGCATCTATTTTAAAAATATTCTTACTAACTTTTAGGCCAATTATAAAAAAGTGTATAGAGCGCGTATAGGCTTCTCCCGCTGTAATATAATGACTTACTGATAATAATTATCCTAAATTACTAAAAGGCTTTATTGTGTGAGTGATATTCGTCGTAAAAAAAAGCAGGTATCAGAATTAGATATTGGCATGTATGTAAGCGAGCTTGACAGGCCATGGCTAGACACTCCATTTATGCTTGAAGGCTTACTTCTTGAAGACAATGAGCAAATTGAAACTATTAAAAAATTATGTGAATTCGTTTACATCGACTCTACGGTGTCTGTAGGTATTCACTATAAAGCTGCGCCTAAAGAGCCAGTTGCAATAAAGCGTGATGGTATGATTAACCATACGAATTTAAGCAAAACTTTTAATCAAAAATCTAGAGATAATGTTACTAAAAAAAATCTAACCAACGCTTCAAATCCAAAATTTTCATTTTTTGACATTCTAAAAGAAATTAAAGCTAGTAATCAAAACTCACCCTCTGCTAGCTCAAATAAAACTGGTGACAACATCATATTTAATGTGCAGTACAAAAGCAATAATATTGATTCTGCTAGATTTCCATCAATTGAAGCTCATGACAATCCATCATTGGCTTCACAAATTAAAACTGATTTTTCAAATTTATTCTCCAGTTTAACTAGATTTACTAGCAAGCATAAGAAGCTTAAATCAATAATTGATAAAACAGCGCTAAAGGAAGATTCTGCAAAGAATCTCATCGAGGATAATGGCTACAAAATCAATATTTTTGATGAATCACCTCCAGTAGAAGACGAAATAGCGAAAATTTATCCAATATACGAAAAGTCACAAATTGCCATACGTGAAATGTTTGAAGCGCTTGCACTTGACCAAAAAATTGATTTAACTAATATCAATGCAGCATTAGATGGCATGGTCGAAAGCATTGAGCGCAATCCTGATGCACTGATATGGCTAGCCAAACTAAAACAGACAGATGACTACACTTACAATCATGCATTGAATGTATCCATTACACTCATGGCACTTGCAAACTTTATGTCTATGTCAAAAAAACAAGTGAAAGATTTAGGTTTAGCTGGTTTATTACAAGATATAGGCAAAGGAAAAATACCAACCGAACTATTACATAAGCAAGAAGAAATAACTGCCGAAGAATTTGAAATTCTCAAAAAGCATGTGGACTTCGCGCTCGAGTTACTAGAAATTACTGATGATATTTCTAGCACAGTTATTTTAACGGTATCACAGCATCATGAGCGCATTGACGGTAGTGGCTACCCCTATCACCTTACTGGCAAACAAATTAGCTTAACAGGCCAGATGGCTGGCTTGGTAGACAGTTACTGCGCACTGACTACCAGTAAAGTTTATGCAAAAGCTGTATACAATCAAATTGCATTAGAAGAAATCTACACGCTTCGTGATGTTAAATTTAATAGCGTTTTAATTGATCAACTCGTGCAGTTTATAGGAATGTATCCTGTTAGCTCACTTGTTGAACTTAACTCTGGAGAGATTGGAGTCGTGATTCAGCAAAACACCATACGCCGACTACTTCCAAGGGTCATGATATTACTTAATCCAGACAAAACAAAAAACGAATATCCTGCTGTTATCAACTTAATCAACGCTCCACCTACACCTTCTGGTGACCCTTACACAATAGTAAGAGGATTGCCACCTGATAGTTATGGGTTAAACTCATATAATTATTATGGCTAACCTTTCTCAGTATACGTTAGAACATTCAGCTAACATGTCGTTGTTAAATCAAGGATTTGTAATAGAGTTAGATTCAAATTTATTGCTGCAGATCATGAGCAGTTATGAATTAAAGGCCTCTGATGTAAGAGGAAACTATTCATTTAATCAGCAACTTTATGACAAACTCATTAAAACACCTCTATTTACCCAAGGAGGTATAACTTTAGACAACGCATCTAAAAATATTATTCATTGGCCGCAAAATCTTAGTTGGTTGCAACTCAATCATCAAATTAATAGTTTTCTGTTAGCATGGCTTAGTGATTATAAATTAGGCGCCAAATTAGATGCCGCTTTTTTATTAGTCCGTAGCCTAGACCTAGAATCCACAAAAAAATCTTATTTCCACTACTTGCTAATACATCTATTAGCTCGAGTCACAAACCAGTTTGACCTATACAAAGCAAGTTATCTACAACATTTTAATTTGGAATCTGGCCTACCGAATCAAGAATTATTGATGCAATTACTAAGACAGCGCTTGAATGTTATGGATGGGATGACATCAGCTAATCAAGTGAATTTAGGCCTAATACTAATTAATCTAAATATTAACTTTGATGAGAAAACACAACTCATCTCTGCCTCTTCTCATTTAATGTTGGCTGCAACTCAAATAATTCAACAACATCTAAGTGATGATTGCACACTATTCAATACTAGCGCCACTGAACTTGCCATCATGATTGAACCTTTAAGCTCTCCTACTCAGCTCAGCCTTATTGTGTCAACACTCATGCATGCATTTGAATCCAAATTACCTGTAGAAAATATCACATTAATAATAAAACCCTACTTTAGTGGCATTAGCACCTTCAATGTCCAAACAAATGCCATATCAATATACGAGCATGCTAAATTAGCGTTGCATCATGCCATTATTAAAAATGAACGAATTAAGATTTACGATAAATATATTTCGTCATCATCCATAAATAACCATTTACTTGACGAAGCCATTATTGAAGCATTTCAACAAAATGAGTTAGCTGTCTATTTGCAACCGATAGTGAGCATTGCAGATGAAGTATGTAATAACGCAGAAATATTGTTGCGCTGACCGAGTCAAGAATGGCAATTTATTTCTCCAATTAGACTTGTAGAAACTATCTATAAAAAAGGTTTTGGTAAGGTATTTATTCGCTGGCTCATTAATAATGTTTGTCAGAGATGTGCAGAACTATTGAATGTTTATCAGCGCAATATTTCTCTAACTCTCAATTTAAGTGGCACTGATTTATTAGATGAAGATTTAGCTGAATTGCTTGCCCAATCAATCACATTATGGGGAATATCTGCAGGAAATTTAGTGATTGAAATTACTGAGAATGACATACTCGTTGATGAAGTAAAAGTAGCTCAAGTCATTAATAAAATAGTATCATTAGGATGTAAATTAGCCTTAGATGACTTTGGAACAGGCTATTCATCGATGGCGCGTCTGCGCAGCATGCCAATTAATTTAGTTAAAATTGATCAATCTTTTGTCAAACATATCGCTACTTCACATCAAGATAAGGCAATTGTGCTATCAATAGTGGAACTGGCTCATAGCCTTGGCAAAGAAGTCGTGGCAGAAGGTGCTGAAGATTTGGCTTGCGTTAACATGCTCAAAGAAATGAAATGTGAAAAAATACAGGGTTACTACTACGCAAAACCAATGTCATTCGATGAGTTCGTATCATGGCTCAGTTTATTTGATAATAATACACAAGTGTAAGCAATAAAAAAGCATCTTTAGTAAGCGTATAATTAGCGAACATTTTCACTATAAGCAACTTTTATGCAAATTACCACCCGCCTAGAATTTGATGCTGGACACCGCATCCCAAGTCATAAAAGTCAATGTAAAAACTTACATGGGCATCGCTATGCTTTAGAAATCACCCTTTCTGGCGACATTATCACACAAGCCGATGCGTCAGATAATGGCATGGTAATGGACTTCTCAGAAGTAAAGACAATCGCAAAAAAATCAGTGGTGGATATTTGGGATCATGCATTTTTGGTATATCAACATGATACTGAAGTGCTAAATTTTTTAAATACACTACCAAATCACAAAACTGTAATATTTCCAACAGTACCTACAGCCGAAAATATGGCCAGCGAAGCCTTTAATATACTTAAAAGCAATTACAATGACACTTATGGGAATCACCTTAAACTGGTAAAAGTTCGGCTTTATGAAACGCCAAATAACTGGGCAGATGCTCTAGGCTAACTGATTGATTTAGCATAGCAACTGAGTAAAAGTTAGTTGTCAGGCGAGTTCTTCACCACGTTCTGCATAGTGTTTTTCGACCCAGCGCCGATACTCACCACTAGTCACATTATTTACCCAGTCTTGATTCTCTAAATACCAGTTCACGGTTTTTTCAATACCCGACTCAAAAGTCTCTTTTGGTTTCCAACCTAATTGACTGGCTATTTTAGTCGCATCAATCGCATAGCGCTGATCGTGTCCTAGCCTGTCTTCAACGAATGTAATTTGGTCTGCGTATGAATTTCCATCTACTCGCGGTTTTTTTACATCTAACATTCGGCAAAGTGTTTTCACTACTTCAATATTTGGCTTTTCATTCCAGCCGCCAACGTTGTATACCTCACCAACCGTCCCAGCCTCTAACACCTTTCTAATCGCAGCACAATGATCCTCCACGTACAACCAATCGCGAATCTGCTGTCCAGTTCCATAAATCGGCAAAGCCTTGCCTGCAAGTGCATTATGAATCACCAAAGGTATTAATTTTTCTGGAAAGTGATGTGGACCGTAATTATTAGAGCAATTGGTTGTAAGCGTAGGCAGACCATAAGTATGATGATAGGCTCGCACTAAGTGATCTGAAGCAGCCTTAGAAGCAGAATATGGGCTATTTGGTGCATAAGTATGCGTTTCAGTAAATGCAGCATCTTCCTTGCCTAACGAGCCATAGACTTCATCGGTAGAAACATGTAAAAAACGAAAGTTATGACGGTTCTCTTCGTTCAATTTACCCCAATAAGCGCGTACGGCTTCCAATAAATGAAAAGTCCCTACTACATTGGTTTGAATGAAATCTTCTGGTCCATGAATAGAGCGATCAACATGACTTTCTGCAGCAAAATTTACGACAGCGCAAGGCTGAAACTTATTCAAAAGATTGGCTAAAAGCGCCTGATCTCCTATGTCACCATGAACAAAAATATGTTGTGGGTTGTGTTGAAGAGACACTAAGTTTTCTAAATTACCTGCATAGGTCAATTTATCTAAATTTACTACCGTTCCTAGATTAAGTTTAAGCCATTCGAGTACAAAATTTGCACCGATAAAACCTGCTCCACCAGTTACTATAATTGTTTTGATCATATGATTAACTTTCTAATTTTTTTTGGTTGATTGAAGTTCAAGTGCGTTCCATAAACAATTACCAGACTTAGCAAGAGAAGCTAAATAATCATCATGCGCTTTCGACTCTGATTGACTAGCAAGTTTAATTAGCAATGGTTCAATGTTCTGCTGTGTAGCGTCACTATTTTTTTTATATGGCTGATTCAACTCCATCATCAAACTTTCTTGGCCGCGTGTCATCGCCATATAAACATCGGCTAGTAATTCCGCATCTAGCAAAGCGCCATGCAAAGTACGTCTAGAGTTATCAATGCCAAAGTGCTTGCAAAGCGCATCCAAGTTATTACGCTGTCCAGGCCGCATTTCTTTAGCCATTTTTAGGGTATCAGTAATTTTCGCAGCAATGTTTTCTACTGGCTTGTGTTCTATTAAGCCAAACTCACAATTCAAAAAACCTACATCAAATGGTGCATTATGCATAATCAACTCAGCATCAGCGATAAAGTCGATCAACTCTTTCGCAATTTCAGGAAAGCGCGGTTTGTCTTGCAAAAACTCTAAAGAAATACCATGTATTTCTTGCGCACCTTGATCAATTTCACGATCGGGATTCAAGTAATAGTGAAAATGATGTTTAGTTAACCGACGATTCACCACTTCCACTGCCGCAATTTCAATCACACGATGACCTTGGGCATGATATAAACCAGTGGTTTCAGTATCTAGAAATATTTGACGCATTATGCTGTGAATCCTTGTAAAACCTGCTCTACGCCTTTATTAGCAAGCATATCAGCACGCTCATTCCCAATATTTCCTGCATGCCCTTTCACCCAAATCCACTGCACAGTGTGTTGCTGTGCCAATACGTCTAAAACACGCCACAAATCATCATTTTTAACAGGCTTTTTATCTGCTGTGCGCCAATTACGAGCTTTCCAACCAACAATCCATTCAGAAATACCTTTTTGCACGTATACAGAATCAGTAAATACTTTTGCATGGCAAGTTTGATTCAGCGCCTCTAAAGCACGAATGACAGCCGTTAATTCCATACGATTATTTGTGGTTAATATCTCTCCTCCAAATAGCTCTTTCTCATTACCTGAATAGCTAATCCAAGCACCCCAACCACCTGGACCAGGGTTGCCTTTACAAGCACCATCAGCATAAATTTCTACCTCCTTATTGCTACCCATATTTATTAATTCTCTTTTTTAGATGTGATTTTTCCGAGTAAATCTGATTGTAAAATATAACCATTCATAACGTAAAATTGAATTCATCGGCATTTCAACCAAGCTGATAAAATTTAATTTGAATTAATAGAGGTATCCTTATCTTAAAATTCTGATTGCGCTGGCTTAGATTGTGAAGGGTTGGATTTTGGTTGCACGCCAATTAACGGTGATTTCAATGGTGCAATTTTCCAACTAGGCTTAATAGCAGTAATGCCTACAATACGTTTTTTTGCGACGACAAAATATACCCCTCCTAATCTATTACAATAGTTTCCGCCAATTTTATCCATAAAAGAAAAACGCTTATGCCATCTGGGCTGCTCAAAAGGCGGCACATGACAGCACATTTCCACCATAATAATCTCAAAACCTAGCAAGGCAAGCCAATCTTTTAATCGATTTATTCCAATGAATTTTCCAGTCCAAGGGTAAATTGTTTGCTTTGAAAATAGACTATCTAAACTTGCCTTTGCACCCCATGCGCTGAAAGGATTAAATCCAGATATCAATAAATGTCCGTCTGGCATCATCACTCTTGCAGCTTCACGCAAAGTTTGATGTGGGCGTTCACTAAACTCTAAGCGATGTGGCAACAACAAAAGGTCTATACTCATGTCAGAAAATGGTAAAAAGTCATCACTGCAGTTTAAATTATGTTCAAATACTTTGTCTGCCAACGATGTGACTACAAACTCAGATGATTTATACCGATTAGGAATGCGTGAGTTACGTAGCAAATCCATCTGTAGGCAACCAATTTGTACAGCATTAAAACCGAACAAATCAAACACAGCTTGGTCATACATAACTTGTTCTTGTAATTGAAGATATTGGCCTGCAGTGGAATTCAACCAAACAGACGTAAAATTTGGCGCTATTGACATTTCAGCGAGTAAAACAAATGATAAGTGGTATGCAACATAATTTACAAATTATACCCATTCCTGCATTCAAGGATAACTATATCTGGTTAATTCATAATGACCAGCAAGCTATCATTGTAGATCCTGGTGATGCAATACCCGTACTTGAAAAACTGCAGCAACTAAACCTATCCCTTCACACCATATTAATTACACACCATCATCAAGACCACATTGGTGGTGTAGCCGCTTTGCAAAACGTATATCCCAACGTAAAAGTATATGCTCCTAAATTGGAACAGTTCGCATTTAAACACTTAGCGGTTAGTGAGCTAGATGAGATTCATTTAAAAGAGTTTATCCTTAAATTCTCGGTCATTGATTTACCGGGGCACACACTTGGTCATATTGCCTATTATTGTCAAAATGTTAAGGAAAATTTGCATCTAGGAAAAATACTGTTTTGTGGGGATACTCTATTTGGTGCAGGTTGTGGCCGTATATTTGAAGGAACTGCGGCACAAATGCAGCATTCTTTAGAAAAGCTGGCAGCATTACCCCCTGCAACTAAAGTGTATTGCACTCATGAATACACCATACAGAACATCAAATTTGCATTATCACTTGAGCCAAGCAATAAAGCACTTATCGAGCGCTTTATTGATACTCATAAAATACGCGATATAAATCTTCCCAGTTTGCCTTCGACTATCGCACTTGAACTCGCAACCAATCCATTTCTACGGTGCTATTCTGATGAAATTCAATCAGCAATCCATCTAAAAAATGCTGGTAATCTAGAAGTTTTTTCTGCTATAAGAGAGCTAAGAAACAATTACTAATCAGATAGATACAACATTTATCTAAAGTAATTTTTAATTATATTTCACTTGACTATGAACACTTACATTAGTTATTATGATTCAATATTTTGACTTTGAGCGTTTTCATGCTGCACCTATCTTTTTCGCTCAACAGATTTTTTACCATCTGCTTAACAAGCAACATTTTTCTTAATGCGCCAACTATATTTCCTAAACAATCATTGACTAAATATTCGACTCAATTTTTATATTCCATAATATTTCTTCTTGCCACAGTCACTTGCATTCAAGCACACGCTGAATCCAACGTAATGGGCGAACAAATTATTGTTTCCCCTGACGACACATTCATGCCTAGCCCTAAAGATTTAGGTGACACCGAAAACATAGCTACAAAAAAACCTGGGGGGAGCAGATTAGGCGATTCCCTTGACACAGAACTTCATATAGACACTTTAAAGCAACAAGAATTTGAGCAGCAAGAAGTCATTGTCATAGAAAGTATTGATTTATGGCAACGCATTAAGAATGGCTATGCCATGCCTAACTCAACATCTAGCCTCGTTGCTAATCACGAAAACTGGTATAGCTCACGTCCAGACTACATCAGGCGCATGGTAGAACGAAGCCAAAGATACTTATTTCATATTGTAGAGGAAGTAGAAAAACGTGGCATGCCAACTGAAATAGCACTACTGCCAATGATTGAAAGTGCGTATAACCCGCAAGCATATTCTACTAGCCGTGCTTCAGGTATTTGGCAGTTCATCCCGTCTACAGGCAAGCATTTTGGCTTGAAGCAAGACTGGTGGGTAGATAATAGACGTAACGTAACGATTGCTACCGATGCCGCTCTGACTTACCTGCAAAAGCTTTATGGTATGTTTGGCTCATGGGATTTAGCTTTGGCTGCATATAACGCAGGAGAAGGTACTGTAGGACGCGCCATTGAGCGCAATCGCAGATTAGGATTGCCTACTGATTATGAGAGTTTAAACTTACCACCTGAAACTAGAAACTATGTACCAAAATTGCAAGCCATTAAGAATTTAATGACGAATCCCGGTAAATATGGCCTGAAAATTCAAACAATAGAAAACACAGCATATTTCACCAAGGTTTCTGCCCCTAACCAAATTGACGCACACTTGGCAGCAAAACTAGCTGAAATCAGCGATGATGAGTTTCTAGCACTAAATCCTAGTAATAACCGTCCCGTAATTACTAATAACGGTGAAAAACATGATCTGTTGCTGCCTATTTTATCTGCTCAAACATTTCGAGACAATCTAGCTCGCTATAATCAGCCATTGGTCAGTTGGAAAACATATTTTGCTAAGCGTGGCGAGCGGATGGAAAGCATTGCATCGAAGTTCGGCATTCAACTATCGAAACTGCGAAATATTAACAATCTACCTGCCCAAAATAAAATTAAGAAGTCCTCAACTATTTTAGTGCCAAATGGTAATAAAGCTGACTTTAACCCGAATACTTTGAAACATGATTCAGACTACATTAAAGAAATTACTCAAGATACTGAATCAAATACTCAATTAAGTGAAACACAAGACTCATCTAATTTAAGTTTATCGACCATAGATAATGTAAATGCAGCAGAAAATAATCAAGAAGAAGTTGAACCTGAAAAGCATATCAGCGTCACACATGTTGTTAAAAAGAATGAAACCATTCAATCCATCGCCAAGCGCTATGGCATAAGTGCTAAACAGCTTAAGGCTTCAAACTCACTTAAAAATAGTAAGGTAAAAATTGGGCAAAGTTTAAAAGTAGGCACTAAAATAGCAAGTACTAAACAACTTAAAACTAAATTAAACAAGAAAAAAACATCAAAAAAGTCTAAAGTTAGTAAGAAGCCTGCGGGTAACTCCAAAGTCAAAGTAAAGCCTAAGTAAACAACACATTTCAAATAAGTTTGATAAAATGAATTGGCACTATTGAAAAAAGGCAATATTCAAAATATGCAATTAACAAATAATCAATATCGGCATATAAAATTAGTGCTCATCACATTACTAATGCCTTTATTGATTTCAGCTTGCGATGATTTATCTTCTGGCAAACAAGCTGCAAACAAGATCGACTACTCAAAAAAATATCCGCCAAGCAATGGTGGCACAATGATTAGTGCGATGACGGGAGAGCCTAGCAGTTTAATTTATATGGTTGCTGGTGAATCAGCTTCAGCTTCTATTGCATCAAACATATTCAATTCTTTACTCAAATACAATCAAAACTTAGATTTAACTGGTGAACTGGTGGAAAGTTGGCAAGTTTCAGAAGACCAAAAAACCATCACTTTTAAACTTAAACCGAATCTCAAGTGGGCAGATGGCAAACCATTAACCAGCGCAGATGTTTTATTTACCTGGCAATTAGTCACAGATGAAAAAACACGCAGCCCTTATGCTTCAGACTACCAATTAGTTAAGCAGGCAACAGCGCCAGATCCACTATCATTTAAAGTAACATACGAGCAAGCTTATGCCCCCGCATTAGACAGTTGGTCAGGTTTACAGATATTGCCTAAACATTTACTTGAAGGTCAAGATGTTCACACTACAGCTTTTGCACGCAAACCGATTGGAAGCAATTATTACCAACTAGATAGCTGGACGCATGGCGAGAATATAAAGCTTTCACGCAATGCCAATTCTGTGTTGGGCGAAGCCAATATTGAAAAAGTAGTGACACGCATCATTCCCGATAATTCTGCTCAATTCTTAGAACTCATGGCAGACAATATAGATAGCATGGGTTTAGACCCAATTAAATATTCTCGCATTATTCCAGCACGTCATGATTTGCGGGGGAAGCTAAATTTATATAAAGAGTTGGGTAATAGTTATACTTATATGGGGTTTAATCTTAAACATAAACCTTTTGATGATATTCGTGTGCGCAAAGCTATTAACTACGCTATTGATAAACAAGAAATTATTGATGGGGTTTATTTGGGACTGGGCATTAACATTGCATCGCCTTACAAGCCTGGTACACGCTGGAGCAATCCTAACTTACAACCTTACTCTTACGACCCAGCGAAAGCAAAAGTATTGCTCAAAGAAGCAGGCTTTGTTGATACTAATGGAGATGGTATTTTAGATCGAGATGGCAAACCATTCTCGTTTGAAATTGTTACCAACCAAAACAAAGAACGTGAAAAGTCAGCAGTCCTTATTCAACGCAGACTCAAAGAAGTTGGGATAGATGTAAAAATACGCGCCATCGAATGGGCAAGCTTCATTAGTCGTTTCATTAAAACCGGTGATTTTGATGTGGTTGTTTTAGGTTGGGGTTTAGGATTAGACCCAGATCAATACAACATTTGGCATTCCAGCCAGCAAATGCCTGGACAATTTAATTTTATTGGTTACAACAACCCCAGGGTAGATAAGCTTTTAGAGCAAGGTCGTACTGAGTTAAACCCTGTTAAACGCATGACAATCTACCATGAGTTTACCAAAGTGCTTTTAGAAGACAGCCCTATCGTTTATTTATCTGCTGGTTATGGCTTAACTGCCATAAATAAGCGTGTACAAGGCATTATGGATCCTATCCCGCCAGCAGGCGTTGGTTATGATTCACAAAAATGGTACATTCCAAAACCATTAAGACGCAATGAAATTAGCTCACATTAAAATTAAAAAATAAATTTATTAAATCTAAATGCTTAAATATCTAATCAAACGTGTGTTATGGATGATTCCTATGCTCATTGGCATTAGCCTCATTTCATTTTTCATCATGCATTTAGCTCCCGGTGACATTACCAATAATGAGGCTGCATTTAACCCTAAAGCCAGTGAAGAATCGCGTCAGAAACTCCGTGAACTCTACAATTTGGATAAGCCAGTAATTGTGCAATATGGCTTGTGGCTGAAACGCATGGTAAAACTTGATTTTGGAAATTCGTTTGCCAGCCATCAAAAACCAGTATTTCTAGGAAGCACTGATAAAGACGGTAACTACACAAAAGGCATGATAGAACAAGCCTTGCCAATTACCTTAATGATTAATCTTTTGGGACTTGCCATTACACTTATGTTAGCCATCCCATTGGGTGTCATTGCAGCACAAAAATACTCACGCTGGCAGGATAAATCAATCACTTTATTTAACTTTATTGGCTTTTCAATCCCAGGCTTTTGGCTATCTTTATTGCTAATGTATTGGCTTGGTGTAGCCAATAATTGGCTGCCAATTTCAGGCTTGCATAGCTTAGATTACGAAACTATGGACACATGGAATAAGTTCAAAGATAGCCTGAGTCACCTGGTTATGCCTGTACTGATTCCTTCTATAACAGGTTTAGCAGGCATCACCTTGTTTGTTAAAAATGGAATGTTAGATGTACTACAGCAAGATTTTATTACCACAGCTCGTGCAAAAGGCTTAAATGAACATACTGTTGTTTACACTCATGCGCTTCGCAACGCGCTGTTACCATTAATCACAATTATTGGCTTATCAATTCCTGGTCTGATTGGTGGGTCAGTTATTGCGGAAACCATCTTTGCCATACCTGGCATGGGTAAGCTATTTTATGATGCAGTGCTCATGCGTGATTTTCCAGTAATTATGGGCATTCTCACTATAGGTTCGGCACTTACATTGGTAGGAAATCTTATTGCAGACGTTGCCTACGCATGGGCAGACCCACGCGTACGTCGCGGTGTGATGAGGGGCTGACATGCAAAATACATTGCTCAAAAAGGCTTTATCAAACCCCTTGGCTAAGGCTGGGTTCATCATCATTCTTGTAGTATTTTTGTTGGCAATGCTCGCACCTTGGGTTTCACCATACGACCCTGAGTATATTAATGTAAAAGCTATCCTATTAGCGCCATCTTCTGAACACTGGATGGGCACAGACGGTCTTGGACGCGATGTACTCAGTCGCATGCTACATGGCGGACGCATTTCACTCTTAGTTGGCTTAGTCGCTGTTGGTATTTCAACAGCTATTGGCATTGTTCTGGGCGCAATTGCTGGATACTATCGAGGCTGGGTAGACACCATCATCATGCGCCTTGTAGACATCATGCTATCAATTCCCAGCTTTTTCTTAATCTTGGCTGTCATCGCCTTTTTAACTCCATCTATCATCAATATCATGGTAGTCATAGGGCTCACATCATGGATGGGCGTCACCCGCTTGGTACGTGCCGAATTTTTAAGCTTATCTGAACGAGAGTTTGTTCAAGCCTCACGAGCTTTAGGGGCTAAAAATGCGCGCTTAATATTTACCCACTTACTTCCGAATAGCTTAACGCCAATTATAGTCAGCTCAGTGTTAGGTGTCGCTAGTGCTGTGTTGATGGAATCTGGTTTAAGCTTTTTAGGCTTAGGCGTACAAGCACCGCAAGCTTCTTGGGGGAATATTCTTACGGATGGAAAAGAGTATATTCAATTCGCATGGTGGTTATCGCTTTACCCAGGAATGGCTATTTTGATTACAGTGTTAGGGTATAATCTGCTTGGTGAAGGTTTGCGTGATGCACTCGATCCTAGAAGTAGCTCAGGCAATTAGTATCAATAGCATTAATTAACGACATAGGACGAACAATGGGATTTCTTACAGGTAAAAAAATATTAATCACAGGTTTATTAAGCAACCGCTCAATTGCGTACGGTATCGCAGTTGCAATGAAACGTGAAGGCGCAGAACTTGCATTCACATACCAAGTTGAAAAACACAGAGATCGTGTCGCTAAATTAGCGGCGGATTTTAATTCAACATTAGTGTTTCATTGTGACGTAGCAGAAGATAGTTTGATAGATACGCTTTTTGTAGACATCGCTAAGCATTGGGATGCAATTGATTCGATTGTACATTCAATAGCTTTTGTACCAAAAGATGCGCTAGATGGTGACTTTGTAGAGAAAACAACGCGCGAGAACTTCCGAATTGCACATGACATCAGTTCATATAGCTTTGTCGCTTTGGCCAAAGCCGCCTTGCCATTAATGCTAGGTCGAAATGGTAGTTTATTAACGCTCAGCTACTTGGGTGCAGAACGCACTATGCCTAATTACAACGTCATGGGATTAGCAAAAGCAAGTCTTGAAGCTAATGTACGCTATATGGCACAAAGCTTAGGCCCTAAAGGCATTCGTGTAAATGCGGTGTCTGCTGGCCCAATTAAAACATTAGCTGCTTCAGGTATTGGTGATTTTGATAAAATGATCAGTTATAACGAAAAACATGCCGCACTCCGTCGTAATGTAACAATTGAAGAAGTTGGCAACGTATCCGCATTTTTATGTAGCGACCTAGCTTCAGGTGTTACAGGTGAAATTACTTATGTTGATGGCGGCATGAACATTACTGCTGCGGGTGTGATTGACTAGGCTGTGAATACAATCTCTAACAACTTATCCTAAAAATATACTATTTGTGACTAAACTGCTTTTAGTTAATTTAAAAAACGCCAGATGAATATTATCTGGCGTTTTTTATTTCAAACTTAAAGCAACTAATCTTTTAATCTCAAGATGGTAAATACACCATAAACTAAACTCACTTCTTAACAAGTCATAAAACTATTTAACACGCATACCCAATATTGCTCCTTCATCTGGACTTAAAATGAAAGGTCCTCCTTCCTCATTACTCGCTGCCAAAACCATGCCTTCGCTAATGCCGAATTTCATTTTACGTGGTGCTAAATTGGCCACCATCACCGTTAAGCGCCCCACTAAAGTAGCAGGGTCATAAGCCGATTTAATCCCCGCAAATACTTGACGTGGTTTTGCATCACCAATATCTAGCGTTAGTTTTAATAATTTTTCAGCACCTTCAACATGTTCGGCATTCACGATTTTTGCAATACGTAAATCCACTTTAGTGAAGTCATCAATGCTGATGTAAGCACCTTCAGTAGCATCAATGGGAACCAATATCGGCGGGTTTTCTGGCGATACTTCTTTAATGGCATTTGGCGCAGCAACTTGTGCTGCCGCCGTTAAATTCTCTTTATTGGCATCTGTCATAGCTTCTATGGCTTTCGGGTCAATTCGTGTAATTAAATGTTCATAAATGTGAATCATGTGACCGTTGGCTAAAGAAGCATCCACACTCGCCCAAGTGAGCGGCGTAATATGCAAAAACTGCTCAATTTCACCCGCAAGTTTTGGCAACACGGGCTTTAAATACAAAGTGAGTAAGCGGAACATTTCTAATGCATCAGAACAAACTTGCTGCAACTCCCCATCTTGCCCTTCCGCTTTCGCCATCACCCAAGGTGCTTTATCTGCCACAAAGCAATTGGCAAGGTCAGCTAAGCGCATAATTTCACGCAATGCGCGACCGTATTCTCGTGCTTCATAGCTTTCTGCCAAAGTTTTTGCGGCGACTTTCATTTCAGCAATAACACCATTATTAGCTGAAAGATTTAATTTTCCGCCAAAACGCTTGTTGATAAATCCTGCCGTGCGACTGGCAATGTTGATGTATTTACCAACCAAATCGCTATTCACGCGTGCGGTGAAGTCATCCAAACTTAAATCAATGTCTTCCATACTGCTACCCAGTTTAGCCGCGTAGTAATAGCGCAAATATTCAGGATTTTTGATGTGGTCTAAATAGCTTCGCGCAGTAATAAACGTGCCACGCGATTTACTCATTTTTTCGCCATTGACTGTTAAAAAGCCATGAGCGAAAATTTGTGTTGGCTTGCGATGCCCACTAAACTCAAGCGTTGCAGGCCAAAATAGCGCGTGAAAATACAAAATATCTTTGCCAATAAAATGGTAAAGCTCGGTTTTGCTATCTTGCTTCCAATATTCGTCAAAATCTAAGCCTTGTGTGTCGCACAGGCTTTTAAAGCTCGCCATGTATCCAATTGGCGCATCAAGCCACACGTAAAAATACTTACCTGGCGCATCAGGAATTTCAAAGCCAAAATATGGAGCATCGCGTGAAATATCCCAGTCATTCAAGCCACTTTCAAACCACTCGCCCATTTTGTTGGCGGCTTCGCCTTGAAGCGTGCCGCTACGAGTCCAATTCTTTAAAAAACTTTCGCATTCGCTCAACTTAAAAAAGTAATGCTCAGTTTCTTTACGAATTGGCGTCGCGCCAGAAACAGCCGAGTACGCGTTAATGAGCTCCGTTGGGTTATAAGTTGTGCCACATACTTCGCATGAGTCACCATATTGGTCTTTGGCATGACATTTTGGACACTCACCTTTAATAAAGCGATCAGGCAAAAACATTTTTTTAATTGGGTCATAAAACTGCTCAATGGTTTTAATCGCAATTTTCCCATTCGCTTTTAAAATACGATAAATGGCCTGCGAAAGCACTTTATTTTCTTCAGAGTTAGTTGAGTAATAATTATCAAATTCTACTAAAAAATCTGCAAAATCTGCAGTATGTTCTTTATGAACACCGTCAATTAAAGCTTCAGGTGTAATACCCTCCTTCTCAGCACGCAGCATGATTGGTGTACCATGTGTGTCATCCGCACACACATAATGCACTATGTTTCCCTGCATTTTTTGAAAGCGTACCCAGATATCCGTTTGGATGTATTCGACCAAATGTCCAAGGTGAATACTACCGTTTGCATATGGAAGTGCTGAGGTAACAAGAATTTTACGGGGAGTATTTGCAGTTGCCATGAGATAAATGGATCTATTAAGCTAAACTACTATTCTAACAAATGAAGCAAGGTTCAAAAAGCTTTGATTGCAGTATTGTTCACATCATCATAAATATCCCCATTGATTTATACCATTATTTGCAGAAATTCTTTCAAGCAACAATTACAATCAGTTAGAATACCTTATCTTTTTACTCAAGTTAACAAACTTACTTTAAATCAGGAATTTTCGGTATGGCAATAACAGAACTACTTATCCAAAGTACACTAAAGGTTTGCATTGACCCCAACACTGGCAAAGATTTTGTCAGTAGCAAATCAGCAAAAAACATACAAATCAATGGCAATGATGTCTGCGTAGACATCGTACTTGGCTACCCATCTAAGTCAGTGATGGCTGAGGTACAATCGTTAGTAAGTGATGCTCTCAAGGGGTTGCCGAATATAGGTACTGTCAAAGTTAATATCGGAAGTCGCATCGTGGCGCACAAAGCACAACAAGGCGTAACTTTGTTACCAAATGTAAAAAATATCATTGCTGTAGCCTCTGGAAAAGGAGGTGTGGGAAAATCAACGACTTCAGTTAATTTAGCATTGGCCTTAGCTGCCGAGGGTGCAACTGTAGGCATCTTGGATGCCGATATTTATGGCCCAAGTCAGCCGCAGATGTTAGGGATAAGTGGTCGTCCAGAAAGTGCTGATGGCAAAACGATGGATCCGATGGAAGCTTACGGAATACAAGCCATGTCAATAGGATTTTTAATTGATGCCGATACGCCTATGGTATGGCGAGGACCGATGGTGACAGGCGCTCTTGAACAATTACTACGAGAAACAAAATGGCGTGATTTAGATTACCTCATCATTGATTTGCCACCAGGTACGGGCGACATTCAACTCACTCTTGCACAAAAAATTCCAGTGACGGGGGCGATTATTGTCACCACTCCGCAAGATATAGCCTTGTTGGATGCGCGAAAAGGTTTAAAAATGTTCGAAAAAGTAAATATACCCATATTGGGAATTGTTGAAAATATGAGTACGCATATTTGTAGCAAATGTGGCCATGAAGAACATATATTCGGCTCTGGTGGCGGAGCATCAATGTGCAAAGATTACAATGTTGATTTACTCGGCAGTTTGCCGTTAGACATTAAAATTCGAGAGCAATCTGATGGTGGAAAACCGACTGTAATTGCCGAACCAGACAGCAAAATCGCTGCCATTTACAAACAAATAGCGCGAGCTGCAGCCATTAAAATTGCCAACAGTAGCCAAGATCACAGCAGTAAATTTCCAAACATTGTGATTCAGAATACGTAAAGATGCCATCAAATCTAATGTATCAAAATAGAAATTAAGCTAAATTCACTTCATAACAATATACATCTACACCATTTTTAGGTGCGATAAGTGTCGCTGGTATAGCCACACCTTTGCGCCAATTATCTACGGCCTCTTGCTTACTTGCACCTGTTACCAAAAAAATAACTTCCTGCGTATCATTTAAACGATTCTGACTTAACGTGATACGCTCTGCTGGGGGCTTTGGCGAGTCAAATACAGCTACGGCATCCGCACTATTGTCAACTGCATGTCCTGGAAATAGCGATGCTGTATGACCATCTTCGCCTAAACCTAACAACACCAAATCAAATTTACCTATACCATCTAGGGTTTCTGCATAAGCTTTTGCCCCTGCTATTGGGCCTAATTCAGACGGAATATCATGAACTTGGCTTGCTGGAATAGTGACATGCTGAAGCCAAACTTGTGCCGCCATCAAACTATTGCGATCTTCATGACCTGTCGGCAAACAACGTTCATCACCATGATATATATGCCATTTAGACCAATCCATCGGTAAATCGCGCAATAATCGATACACTGCACGTGGCGTGTTCCCCCCAGCCAGCACAATGGAAAACTGACCTCTATTAGCAATTGCTTTGCTTGCACTATTCACGATAGCATCACAAATACTATGCCTCAAAGCTTCAATGCTTTCAAAGTGTCTCCAGCGTGTATTTTCAGCTTGCATATTAATTAACTCTCACCACAAAAATTTAGGTCGAATTTGACACAAATTATAAAAATTGTCATGTATTTTTACACTTAGCTTACACTTCATTGCCACTACTTTTTGGTTTACGATAACTTAAGGATGTACGATTGATAAAACTGAAAGTTAATGAGTAAGCTAGTTTTCTAATGAAGGCCGCAATTAACCCTATAGGCATGAGAATGTATGCAACAATTAGCTACTACTTTTTTCTCAAACCACTCAGAAACTCTAGAATAGCTTTATTAGTTTCAGATGGATTTTCTTGTTGAACCCAATGACCTGCGTTGGCGATAAGTTTTACATTGCGTAGATTTGGTGTCGATAGCTTCATCATTTTTGTGAGTTGTTCTTCCGTGGCTCCATGAATGACAATATCCTTAACACCAGCAATAAACATTACTGGTTGTTGAATTTTTACACCTGCGAGTTGTGGCGTTATTTCCCAGTTACGTTCGAAGTTACGGTAATAGTTAATGCCACCTCGGAATCCGGAATCAATAAACTCATTTACATAGTAGTTGAGATCAGCATCCGTCAGCCAGCTTGGAAGAGCTTTAGATGCTCCAAGCCGAGGTATCCAACCACCGGCAGAGCGCTTAGTATTAGTCAAAATGGGGGCCTCGCGTAGCGAATCAGGTGAAAGGTATAAGCGGCTTAGGATAGCACGTGGATCCGCATCGAATTCTTTTTCCGCAATGCCTAGTTCTTGGAAGTAAAGCACATAGTGAAAATTATCACCATTTGCTTTTTCCAATGACTTGATAATAGATTGCCTGCCTCTTCCAGCATAGGGCACACTCATCGCGACCATAGCCGAAAACCGTTCAGGATACAATAGCACTGATTGCCATGCAACTATAGCACCCCAATCATGCCCAATCAGAACTGCTGTATTCTCTCCAAGCGCCTCAATGATGCCGTTGATATCTGCGGCTAGATGTTGGATATCATAATCCTCGACATTATGAGGCTTATCTGTCTTTCCATAGCCACGCATATCAGGTGCAACTACATGAAACCCCGCATTCGCTATCGCTACTAACTGATGTCGCCAGGAGTACCAAGATTCAGGCCATCCATGAACGAGGATGACCAAAGGCCCACAACCCATCTCCGCAATACGCATCTTAATGCCATTTGTTTGAATGAACCTAAGATTCAGCTTAGTCGAGATTTCAACGCGTAATCGCTCAAGCTCAACACTATCTCTTTGAAAGGTAGCTTGAGACTTTAGTTGTTGCTTTTCTAGTTTTTGCCAGTCAACACTCGATTTTTCAATATGTTGGTGCGATTCACAATTTTGCACATCATCTCGCGGAAGCAAGTATTCTGAACTTATTTCGGCGTGAATGATTGCAGAAAAATGAAATGTAATTACAAAAAAAACTAAAAGTGCAAACCTATTCATCCGCGTCAAATCTCTAAAATAATCTTGTAATTTATTTGATCTTCCAAGAAAAAATACTAACCCAATCAATGGAGTCCGAAATACGCTAGTTTTTTTAATGTGAAAACATTGTGCGCAGTCACTACCTTGCATTATCATATAGGGCTAATCTAAACACCATCTTACAGGACAACAGCATGCTGATTAAAGACAACGAAGTAGTTAACATTGACACACCAACTGGAGATATGCGGGCGCACATTTTCCGTCCAGTTGCGCCTGGCAAATATCCTGCCATTTTAATGTATTCAGAAATCTTCCAAGTCACTGGGCCGATTCGTCGTACTGCAGCCATGTTAGCAGGTCATGGCTTTATTGTCGCTTGCCCTGAGATTTATCACGAACTAGAGCCTGCAGGTTCTGTGATTCCATATGATGAAGAAGGTACTATGCGCGGCAATGCGCACAAAATCACTAAAGAGCTTGCCTCATACGATACTGATGCACGCGCCATGCTTGCTTATCTAAAATCACGCGAAGACTGCACTGGCCGCTTAGGTGTAATGGGTATTTGTGTGGGTGGCCATTTAGCCTTCCGCGCGGCCATGAACTCAGGTGTTTTAGCAACAGTTTGCTTTTATGCTACTGACATTCACAAAAAAGCCCTTGGTTTAGGGAAGAATGATGACTCACTGGAACGTGCTGGCGAAATTAAAGGTGAGCTTTTGCATATTTGGGGAAAACAAGACCCGCACGTACCATTGGAAGGTCGCAACATGATTAAAGCGCGTTTAGATGAGCTTGGCACGCGTTACACATGGCACGAATTTAATGGTCAACACGCATTCATGCGTGATGAAGGCCATCGCTACGACCCAGAGTTGGTGCTGCAAAGTTGGAACTTACTACTTGCCTTATTCCATCGCCGCTTGGGCTTTGGTGATCTTGATATGGAATCAGATGGCGCTCAAGCTGAAAGTCGCCATTAAATAATAAATATCATTAAAAACACCAATCTAAATTGGTGAATTTTAAGTAAAATAGAAGGCCGTATTTTTAAATTTTACGGCCTTTAGTTTTTTAGCTGAATTATTCGAATTTAATTAACTTTACTATCTTAAGGTTTTAAAAATGAAAAAAATTGACCCCTGTACTCTGGTGTTATTTGGTGCAAGCGGAAACTTATCCCGTCTTAAATTAATGCCAGGGCTATTTCGACTAGATGCAGCAGGTCGCTTACCAAAACATATGGCGATTCTTTCTGTGGGTCGTAGCGAAGTGTCTCGCGAAGCTTGGATCGCAGAAATTAAAGGCATGCTCGATGCTAAATTTAAAAATGGCTTCGATACTAAAATTTTTGAGCGTTTTGTTGCGCGTAATCATTACTTTGCTAATGCGTCTAATGACCCTAATGCTTATCAAAAAATGAGCGCGACTTTAAGCAATAGTGAAATATTTCCACAAAATTTCGCATATTTCTTGTCTGTACGCCCTACTGACTTCGCACCAGTTGTTGAACAGTTATCTCATGTAGGCCTTCTTGATGAAAGCAAATACTGGCGCCGCGTTTTAATTGAAAAACCATTTGGTACAGATTTGCCAAGTGCACAAGATTTACAAACTAGACTCACCAAACATTTAAAAGAAAGTCAAATCTACCGTATTGACCATTATCTAGGAAAATCGGCAATACAAGGCATTATGCTGACGCGCTTTGTGAATGCCATATTTGAACCTCTATGGAATAAAGAACACATAGACCATGTACAAATTACTAACAATGAAACTTTAGGCGTAGGCGATCGAACTACTTTTTATGATGCTACAGGAGCATTGCGTGATATGTTCCAAAGCCATTTACTGCAAACATTGGCTGTTATCGCCATGGAGAAACCAGAAAATTTAAAACCAGAAAGCATTCGTGCAGAAAAAATTAAGTTACTGCAATCCATTCGTCCCATTGATGTAAAGAATATAAACAAGCAGGCATTCCGGGCACAATATGCTGCAGGACGCGTTTGTGTGGGAGACGGACATGGTGAAAATGTACACGGTTATTTGGAAGAGCTTGAACGTGAAGGTGTGAAATCAAGCCATACGGAAACTTACGCGGCAGTCAAGCTGTTTATAGATAATCCACGATGGCAAGGCGTTCCTTTTTATGTGCGCACAGCTAAACGGATGCATGAAGGCAACACAGCAATTTCTATACGTTTCAAAAAAGCACCGATGCAATTAGTTGATGCTCAACAACACAACTGGCTGACAATTAACATTCAACCTCGTGAATGTATCAAAATGGAAATTGAATCTAAAATTCCAGGTCTAGATATTGCTACCCGCACCTTAAGTATAGATGCGCCTCAGCGCCAAAAAGATGATGAAACAATCGATTCATATGAAACTTTAATGTTAAATCTCATGGAAGGTGACCCATCACAATATCTGCATATAAGTGAAGTTGAAGCACAATGGCGTTTGGTTGACCCAATTGCAAAAGCTTGGGCAACTGACAAGTCTCCTCTTCATCAATATCGTGCTGGCAATCGAGATCCAATAGAATCTAGTGTCATTTTTGAATCTCAAGATCAATTCTGGCGCTATAGTATTGAATTGGGTGGTGATAAGCATTAAAAATTATCGAGGTAATATGCAAATAACACGTTTTACTTGTAAAAATTTTACTTAAAGAACGTTATTTATTGCTATTATTTGCCCTTATTTAAAGTAGGCGAAAAGCGGGGTTCAACACTCCGCTTTTTTATCTTTTAACCAATAACAAGTAATTAATTATGAGCATAAAATCAGATAAATGGATTCGCCGTATGGCGGAGCAGTATGGCATGATTGAGCCGTTTGAGCCTAACCAGGTCAAGCAGAATGCAAATGGCGAACGCATGGTGTCCTATGGAACGTCTAGTTACGGCTATGATATTCGCTGCTCTAAAGAATTTAAGCTATTTACTAACATCAACAGCACGATTGTTGACCCAAAAAACTTTGATCCAAATTCATTTGTAGAAGTGAATGCAGATTACTGCATTATTCCGCCAAACTCATTCGCATTAGCGCGTACTGTCGAATACTTCCGCATTCCACGCAATGTGCTGACTATTTGCTTAGGTAAATCAACTTACGCACGCTGCGGCATTATCGTAAATGTCACACCATTTGAACCAGAGTGGGAGGGTTATGTGACACTGGAATTTAGTAACACTACACCTCTACCAGCAAAAATTTATGCGAATGAAGGCTGTGCTCAAGTGCTATTTTTTGAAGCAGATGATAATGATGTTTGTGAAACAAGCTACAAAGACCGTGGCGGTAAGTACCAAGGTCAAGTTGGTGTCACATTACCCAAGATTTAATTTAGGAAGTTTATTTAATGAAATTTCGTTTTCCTGTGGTCATCATCGATGAAGATTTTCGTTCTGAGAACTCTTCAGGATTAGGTATACGTGTACTCGCTGACGCGATTAAAGCTGAAGGTTTTGAAGTCTTAGGTGTCACTAGTTATGGTGACCTAACTTCTTTTGCACAGCAACAAAGCCGAGCCTCGGCATTTATTCTCTCTATCGATGACAATGAATTTATTGAGGAAAATCAAGATGCATTAGACAACTTACGTAAATTTGTTGATGAAATTCGTTACCGTAATGAAGAAATACCTATTTTTCTGCATGGTGAAACACGAACATCACGCCACATACCTAATGAAATCTTACGTGAACTCAGTGGATTTATTCACATGTATGAAGATACACCGGAGTTTGTGGCGCGTTATATTCTCCGTGAAGCGCGTACCTATCTAGATAGTTTGCCACCTCCATTTTTTAAAGCTTTGACAGAGTATGCAGCAGACGGCTCATATTCATGGCATTGCCCAGGCCATTCTGGCGGCGTAGCTTTTTTAAAGTCTCCTGTAGGGCAAATGTTCCATCAATTTTTCGGTGAAAACATGTTGCGTGCAGACGTTTGCAATGCGGTAGATGAACTAGGTCAACTACTTGACCATACTGGTCCTGTGGCAGCTTCAGAACGTAATGCAGCCCGGATTTACAACTGTGATCACCTGTATTTTGTAACGAATGGCACATCAACTTCTAACAAAATGGTATGGAATTCAACCGTAGCGCCAGGAGATGTTGTTGTTGTAGATCGCAATTGCCATAAATCCATTTTGCACGCCATTATTATGACAGGTGCTATTCCTGTATTTTTAATGCCAACTCGCAATCATTTTGGCATTATCGGACCAATTCCTAAAAGCGAATTCGAATGGGATAACATTCAAAAGAAAATTGATCGTAACCCATTTATTATCGATAAAAAAGCTAAGCCTAGAGTACTTACCATTACGCAATCTACTTACGATGGCGTGCTTTACAACGTAGAAGAAATTAAAGAAATGCTCGATGGTAAGATTGATACGCTGCATTTCGATGAAGCATGGTTGCCTCACGCTACTTTCCATGATTTCTATGGCGACTACCATGCGATTGGCGAGGGTAGACCTCGCTGTAAAGAAAGCATGGTATTCTCAACACAATCTACTCATAAGTTACTTGCGGGTTTAAGCCAAGCTAGCCAGATTTTGGTGCAAGATGCTGAAAATAACAAACTAGACCGCGACATATTCAACGAAGCTTATTTGATGCACACCTCTACCAGTCCACAATATTCTATCGTGGCTAGTATTGATGTGGCCGCCGCCATGATGGAAGCGCCAGGTGGTACTGCGCTGGTAGAAGAAAGCCTGATGGAAGCCTTAGACTTCCGTCGTGCAATGCGTAAAGTAGATGAAGAATGGGGTGCTGACTGGTGGTTTAAGGTCTGGGGGCCTGATGATTTAAGTGAAGAAGGTTTAGAAGAACGTGAAGCGTGGATGTTACATGCTAACGATGCTTGGCATGACTTTGGCGATCTTGCACCTGGCTTTAACATGCTAGATCCTATCAAAGCGACCATCATCACACCTGGTTTGGACATCAAAGGCAATTTCTCGAATAAGTTTGGTATCCCTGCCGCAATAGTGACCAAGTACTTGGCTGAACACGGCGTTATTGTAGAAAAAACTGGTCTCTATTCATTCTTTATTATGTTCACCATTGGCATTACAAAAGGCCGTTGGAATACCATGGTGGCCGCTCTGCAACAATTTAAAGATGACTACGACAAGAACCAGCCGCTTTGGAAAGTCTTACCTGAATTTATTCAGAAACAGCCACGTTATGAAAAAGTGGGCTTGCGTGATTTATGTGAACAAATTCATGCGGTGTACAAAGCTAATGATGTGGCACGTCTTACCACTGAAATGTACCTATCTAATATGGTTCCTGCCATGAAACCTACTGATGCCTTTGCTAAAATGGCGCACCGTAAAATAGACAGGGTGCCTATTGACGAGCTAGAAGGTCGCATTACTGCTGTACTATTAACACCCTACCCACCTGGCATTCCGTTACTCATCCCTGGTGAACAATTTAATAAAGTTATTGTCAATTATCTCAAATTTGCCCGTGAATTTAATGAGAAATTTCCTGGCTTTGAGACTGACAACCATGGCTTAGTTAAACAAACTGTTGAGGGTAAGTCCGTATATTATGTGGATTGTGTTGCGCAGTAAATCAATTGCTTTTACGGATGCAAGTCACGTAACTAAAAAGTAAACCTTGTGCTGAAGTATGAACTTCACGCGAGGTTTCATGCCACTGATTCGAATCAATTTCTGGCAAAAACGCATCCCCTTTAACATTAATGTCTACCTCTGTGATATAAAGCTTGCTGACGAGTTTTAGTCCTTCATTATATAACTCTGCACCACCTATCAAAAAAACCTCATCATCATTTTGGCATAATGCTACAGCTGATTCTAGGGTGTGTGCTATCAATGCCCCTTCAAGTTTGTAATTTACATTACGTGTAACGACAACAGTAGTTCGCCCTGGCAATAATCGCCCAAGCGACTCATAGGTTTTTCGCCCCATAATAATATGATGTCCAGTTGTCAGCGCACGAAATCTTTTAAGGTCTTCTGGAAGATGCCAAGGGAGCGTATTATTGACACCGATGACGTTGTTATTAGCAACAGCTACGATTAGAGAAAGATTTTTAATCAAACCGCCACCGTCCCCTTAATTGCAGGGTGTGGGTCATAGTTTTCTAGCGTAAAATCTTCAAATTTAAAGCCAAAAATATCACGTACTTCAGGGTTGATTTTCATTTGTGGCAATGCGCGAGTATCTCGCGTGAGTTGCTCTTGCACTTGCTCCATGTGGTTGCTGTAAATGTGCGCATCACCTAAAGTATGCACAAAATCACCCAGTTTTAACCCGCATACTTGCGCCACCATCATGGTCAGTAATGCATAAGAAGCAATATTGAACGGTACTCCCAAAAAGATGTCAGCACTTCTCTGATATAACTGGCAACTTAATTTACCATCTGCCACATAAAACTGAAAAAAAGCATGGCAAGGTGGCAACTTCATTTGGTCTACATCCGCCACGTTCCAAGCCGAAACAATCAGCCGGCGCGAGTCAGGATTCTTTTTAATTTGCTCCACCACTTGCGAAATTTGGTCAATATGCGTGCCATCAGGTTTAGGCCAATTGCGCCACTGGTATCCATACACAGGGCCGAGATTTCCACTTTCATCTGCCCACTCATCCCAAATACGCACGCCGTTTTCTTTTAAGTAGGCAATATTGGTGCTACCTTGCAAAAACCACAGCAACTCATGAATAATCGATTTTAAATGCACTTTTTTGGTGGTGAGTAGCGGAAAGCCCTCGTCCAAATTAAAACGCATTTGGTAGCCAAATACTGAGGTAGTCCCAGTCCCAGTGCGGTCTTCTTTTTTGTTCCCGTGAAGTAAAACATGATTAAGTAAGTTGTGGTATACCTGCATAATACTAGCTCGTCTTATCTATAATATATTGCTTAATCGCCACTACATCAGAATCCATTACATCGAAACGTTGTGGCAGGCTTTCGATATTATTTAAGGCTGCTGGGCGCTCAGGTGCATGTCCTAGAGCTTCTACAATGGCATCTTCAAACTTGGCTGGCAATGCGGTTTCTAACACAACCATAGGCACATCCATATCACGAAGCTCTAAGGCCACCTTAATACCATCAGCAGTGTGTGTGTCAACAATCACTTGATATTTATCTGCAGTTTCTCGTATCGTTTTCATGCGACCTGCGTGCGAACTGCTGCCTGATTGAAAACCATAATCAGCAATTTTAGCAAAATAGCCATCTGCATTTAAATCAAAGCTATTGCCCGCGTCTACCTTAGCCCAAAGTGCGCGCGTTTTTGTGCCATCACGCCCTATCAAATCATAAACAAAACGCTCGAAGTTTGAGGCTTTGCTAATATCCATTGAAGGGCTAGAAGTATGATAAGTTTTTGCCGAACCTCGAGGACTATATACGCCCGTTTTAAAAAACTCATCTAAAACATCATTTTCATTAGTTGCAACGACCAACTTATCAATTGGCAAACCCATCATTCGCGCAATATGCCCTGCACAAACATTGCCAAAGTTACCGCTAGGCACAGCAAAACTTACTTTTTGTACATTGTTAGTTGTAACAGCAAAGTAGCCTTTAAAGTAATAAACCACTTGCGCAACAATACGGCCCCAGTTAATTGAATTAACCGCGCCAATTTTGTATTTAGCTTTAAAGTCTGCATCATTTGAAACTGCCTTTACCATGTCTTGGCAATCATCAAACACACCATTTACAGCAATATTGTATATATTATCATCTTGCAAGCTGAACATTTGCGCAGCTTGGAAACGACTCATTTTTTTATTTGGCGATAGCATAAATACGCGTATGCCTTTTTTACCGCGCATTGCATATTCAGCCGCAGAGCCAGTATCACCAGAAGTTGCACCCAAAATATTGATAGTTTTACCCGTTTTTGTCAGCACATATTCAAAAAGATTGCCTAGCAACTGCATTGCCATGTCTTTAAAAGCCAAGGTAGGTCCATTAGAAAGACTCAAGAGATACAAGTTAGTCTCAAGCTTCATTATTGGCGTAATGTCAGACGCATTTTGTCCTTCGCGTATATAAGAAAATACATCCGCACGATAAGTTTTATCAATAATCGCTTTTAAATCTGCTTGGGGAATGTCATCAATCAAGCGACTTAAAATAGTGAATGCCAAATCGGCATAACTCAGGCCACGCATCTTGCTCAGGTCAGAATCAGTAAATTGCGGATAAGTTTCTGGCAGATATAATCCACCATCTGGCGCCAAACCACCTAAAAGGATTTCGCTAAAACTTAAAGCGGGCGACTGCCCGCGAGTAGATATGAATTTCATGATTTACTTGCCTAATTCTTCCATGCGAATCTTAACTAATTTACCCACAATTGCTGGTAAAGCTTCAATTTCGGCAATTCCTCCATCCATGTTTCTCTCTAAAGTGATATGCGTCAAAATCACGATATCTGCTTCAGTTTCATTGTCATCAGGCTCTTTTTGTAACATCGCATCAATTGAAATATTTCGGTCTGCCAGTATTCTTGTCACGCCTGCCAATACACCGGGCTTATCAGAAGCACGTAAACGCAAGTAATAGGCACTATTCACATCACCAATAGGTAAAATTGGTAAATCATTTAGTTGGCCAACTTGAAAACCTAAATACGGCACACGTTGATCTACGCTTGCACTGCTCAATCGTGCAACATCCATTAAATCTGCAACAACCGAGCTCGCAGTAGGTTCAGCACCAGCGCCAGCGCCGTAATATAGCGTTGGACCAACTGCATCGCCCTTCACGACCACAGCGTTCATCGCGCCATTGACGTTAGCCACCAAACGTTTCTCAGAAATGAGTGTTGGATGTACTCGCAGTTCTACACCAACCTCAGTGCGTTTTGTAATCCCAAGTAATTTAACGCGATAGCCTAATTCTTCTGCATATTTGATATCAGTTTGCTGAAGTTTGGTAATTCCCTCAGTGTATGCTTGCTCAAATTTCATTGGCATACCAAAAGCAATGGCTGACATGATGGTAAGTTTATGCGCAGCATCTATGCCTTCAACGTCGAATGTAGGATCGGCTTCTGCGTAACCTAATCGCTGTGCTTCACCTAGAACCTCAGCAAATGCCAAACCTTTTTCTCGCATTTCTGTGAGTATAAAATTGGTTGTTCCATTAATGATACCGGCAACCCATTCAATACGATTAGCACCCAAGCCTTCACGCAAGGCTTTTATGATAGGAATGCCACCAGCGACGGCCGCTTCGTAGGCAACAATAACGCCTTTAGCCTGCGCTGCAGTAAAAATCTCATTGCCATGCGTTGCCAACAAAGCTTTATTGGCAGTGACTACATGCTTACCATTCTCAATCGCTTTAAGTACTAGTTCTTTGCTTAGTGTATAGCCGCCAATCAGTTCAACTACCACATCCACCTTTGGATTATTCACGACCAAAAAAGCGTCACTAGTTACGTCAACTTTTCCACCTGTAATTGTTTTGGCATAATCTAAATTTCTATCCGCCACTTGCACTACATTAACCTCTACTCCAGTACGTCGTGTAATTTCAGAGGCATTGCGAGTTAATACTGTATAAGTCCCGCCACCAACTGTACCTATACCCAAAAGCCCTACATTAAGTTGCTTCAAACTTTCGCTCCATACTTTTTTCTATAATTTTCTAAAAATCTAGCGATACGATGAATCGCTTCAGTTAAATCATCTACATTTGGTAAAAACACTACACGAAAATGATCTGGTGTAGGCCAATTAAAACCTGTGCCTTGCACGAGCAATACTTTTTCTTCTAATAATAAATCTAAAATAAATTGCTGATCATCTTCGATTGGGTAAATTTTTGGATCTAATTTTGGGAACAAATACATCGCTGCTGCGGGTTTAGTACAAGTAACACCAGGAATCGAGGTAAGTAATTCATAAGCCACATCACGTTGCTTACATAAGCGTCCTTCAGGTGAAACTAAATCATCAATACTTTGATAACCACCTAAAGCTGTTTGAATGGCTAATTGGCCTGGCACATTTGCACATAAACGCATGGAGGCCAACATATTCAGCCCCTCAATATAATCTTTCGCGTGCTTTTTCTCGCCACTTAAAATCATCCAACCAGCTCGGTAACCACAAGTACGATAGTTTTTTGATAAGCCATTGAATGTCACGAATAACACGTCATCAGCCAGCGAAGCCATTGATGTATGTATATTGCCATCGTATAAAACTTTATCGTAAATTTCGTCAGCAAAAATTACTAAGCCATGATGGCGAGCAATTTCAATAATCCCTTCCAAAATCTCACGCGGATATAAAGCTCCTGTAGGATTGTTGGGGTTAATCACCACAATGCCTCGTGTATTAGCTGTTATTTTGGCTTCAATATCTTTTAAATCTGGCATCCAACCTGTCGCTTCATCGCATAGATAATGGCGAGCAGCACCTCCTGCCAACGTTACGGCTGCAGTCCACAATGGATAATCCGGCATTGGGACCAACACTTGATCGCCGTTATTCAGCAGGCCTTGCATCGCCATCACTATTAACTCAGAAACGCCATTCCCAATAATAATGTCATCAACAGTGACTCCAGCAATATGCTTGGCTTGCGTACTGTGCATAATAGCTTTACGCGGCTCAAACAAACCTTTGCTATCTGTGTAGCCACCCGCTTTTGCCATATTGCGTATAACATCTTGCTGTATTTCTTCTGGCACTTCAAAACCAAAAGCGGCAGGGTTACCGATATTCAGTTTAATGATACGGTGACCCTCTTCTTCCATTTGTCTGGCACGTTGCAAAACTGGGCCACGAATGTCGTAACATACGTTTGCAAGTTTATTTGATTTTTGTAATGGTTTCATATTCGTACTAGATTTGACTTGCTCTGTTAAATTATTTTGGGTAAATCCTAAATTTTGGCTTACTTTACGGTAGTTTGAGTGAACTTTATAAAGTATGCTATCTTACATTGCTAGCGCCCTTGCAGGCAATAAAACAGTTTGTATTTCCAGCTATTTCACGGTACATTAACCATCAAAAACGATGAAACTACATCTTACCCACGGCGAAGGCCAAAATCTCATTACTGCCTATACGGATGAAATGATTACTATTAATCATCGAGCATATTCATGCAATTTGATTGTGCTACCTGACACACTAATTACAGATTGGGCGCCCCCATCCAACACTACTTTAACTTTTGACAATTTAACAGAAATAGACTTTGAAAGAATTATTACACTTAAACCAGAAGTAGTCTTGCTTGGAACAGGGAAAACACATCGATTTTTACACACTAAGACTGGAGCGCTACTTACCGCACATGGTATTTACTTAGAGTGCATGTCAACCGCAGCCGCATGCAGGACGTACAATATATTGATGAGTGAAGGTAGAAAAGTCGCTGCAGCATTATTGCTAAACTAAATCAGAATCAATCTAAGACTGCCTTTGCAAAGCTCTCAAATGTCTTCACTGGTAATGGTCCACTAAACATAAATCCCTGAAACGCATAACAACCATTCTCAATTAAAAAATCTCGCTGACTTTCATTTTCAACGCCTTCAGCAATTACTACTAAGCCTAAATCATGACCAAGAGTAATAATTGTTCGTGCTATCAGGGCATCTTTAGGTTTAGATAAAATATCTCGCACAAAAGATTGATCAATCTTAATCTGATCTAACGGCAAGCGCTTAAGATAATTTAGCGATGAAAATCCAGTACCAAAATCATCCAAAGAGAACCCAATACCTGCACTTTTTAAAGCATTCATTTTTGCAATAACATCATCCATATCCTGAATTAAGATACTTTCAGTAAGCTCAATTTTAAGTTTTGATGTATTGGCGCCAGTTTTCTCAACGATTGATAGCACATTAGTCACGAAATCTGCCTCATGGAATTGTTGCGTACTTACGTTAACAGCTAATGTAAAATGCGCAGTTAACGGATTTTTAGCCCAAAGTGCTAACTGCTGACTTGCAGTGTGCAACACCCAGCGACCTAAAGGCACAATCAATCCGCTCTGTTCTGCCAAAGGGACAAACTCATTTGGAGATAGAAGCCCTCTCACTGGATGATTCCATCGCACTAAAGCTTCTGCTCCAAAAACCACACCCTCCTTATCAACAACAGGCTGGTAATACAACAGAAACTGATGATCTAATAAAGCAACGCTAATATCTCGACTTATTTGGTTTTGCTTGGTTAAGTCAGCTTGCATAATATACAACATCAAACAAAGTACGATAACAGCCGAAATGTTATTGAACCACGTACCACCCACCCTTATATTATCTGAGATGACATAGCTGGTAACAATGCCTGCATTCGAACTAGCAAACACTAAGAAAGTAACAAGAAAAACTAACGGAGCGCCATATTTAAGCCATTTATTTTCAGCTTGCAAAATGAAATGCGCATATAAAGCAAAAAATAACAAGAAATTATGTAGAGATCGCGGGGCAATCGCGTTGGGAATATCTAAAAAAACATTCATGCCACAAAGTATAAAAAATAAACTTATAAGCATTAAAGAAGAGGCAGCCCGCGTGAAGTTATGCTTAGTAAGCCATAAACAAGCTAGGCCAATGACAAACATCAAAATATCGATGCCCATCATCAACCACATATGCTGCGTAATAAAAAAGAGCCCCCAGCTAAGGCCCATGAGCATCAACAAACTTCCACCTGCATACAATGCAACTTTCACACGGTAAGCATGTATCTTGCTCAAAAGTAGCACTGAAGAACCATTATGCACAAATATACCTTAGCTTATATTTTTCAATGGTGACATAAAATAGTTTTTTGTAGTTTCATTACTCCATATCTGGCAATAAAAAAACCGCCGCAAGTGGCGAGAAATTTAGCATGCAGAGGTTAAAGGCTCTTTGTTGACAGCGTCAATGTTGCATTTGTGCCTCCAAAGCCAAAACTATTTGATAATGCTGTTTCAATTTTCACATCATCAATGCGTGTACGAACGATATTTAAACCCTCTGCCGCTGGGTCTAATGTATCTATATTGGCTGAGGCTGCAATAAAATTATTTTCCATCATTAGTAAGGTGTAAATAGCTTCATTTACGCCCGCCGCGCCCAAAGCGTGACCTGAAAGTGATTTAGTCGAGGCGATTGCAGGGGTTTGTTTTAAGCCATTACCGCCAAACACTTCACGAATAGCTTCTAATTCTTTCGTATCTCCGACTGGAGTGCTTGTCCCATGCGTATTGATGTAGTCTACATTCCCCTCAACACCTTGTAGCGCTTGACGCATACAACGCATGGCGCCCTCGCCACTTGGTGCAACCATATCATAGCCGTCAGACGTTGCGCCGTAACCAACCACTTCTGCATACATTTTCGCACCGCGCGCTTTAGCATGCTCGTATTCTTCTAAAACAACAATACCGCCACCACCTGAAATTACAAAGCCATCGCGGTTAACGTCATAAGTACGTGAAGCTTTATCTGGCGTTTGATTGTATTTGCTACTTAATGCACCCATGGCATCGAATAAAAACGACATAGTCCAATGCTCTTCTTCACCACCACCAGCAAAGACAATATCTTGTTTGCCAAGCTGAATTTGCTCAACACCTGCACCTATACAATGAGCACTTGTAGAGCAAGCTGAACTAATACCGTAATTCACGCCTTTAATTTTTGCGCCTGTAGCCAAGCAAGCAGCAATACCGCTAGACATGGTTTTTGTTACCATATATGGACCAACTCTACGAATTCCTTTGTCTCTTAGCGTATTGGTCGCCTCTAACATGCTTTCTGTTGAGGTGCCACCCGCGCCTACAATCAAGCCCGTTCTAACATTAGAAACCAGCTCTTCTGATAAACTAGCATCAGCAATCGCCTCCTGCATGGCAAGCCAAGCGTATGCATGACCTTTGGCCATAAAACGCAACAATTTACGATCAATCAATTCTTCAATATTCAGATTTTTAATTGAACCTGCTACGTTAGAGCGCAAGCCATTATCTGCATATTCTTGTTGAAAAGTAATACCAGATCTGCCATTTCTAAGGCTATCTAGTACTTCAGCTTTATTGTTTCCTAAACTAGAAACAATTCCCATACCCGTAACCACAACACGACGCATTTCGTGCTCCCTAAAGTTATTTTTATTTTATTTATATTTTTTATTTAAAAATTATCTGTGCGCGTAAACAACCCTACACGTAAATCATTCGCCACATAAATTTCTCTGCCGTCTAAACTCATAGTGGCATCAGCCACGCCCATTACTAATTTACGCATAATCACACGCTTTAAATCAATCGTATAAGTGGCCATTTTAGCCGTTGGCAATACTTGTCCAGTAAACTTGACCTCACCTGCACCGAGCGCGCGACCACGACCAGGGCCACCGGCCCAACCTAGATAAAAACCGACCAATTGCCACATTGCATCTAAACCTAGGCAACCTGGCATCACTGGGTCACCCGTAAAATGACAGTCAAAAAACCACAGATCAGGCTTGATATCCAACTCAGCAATAATCTGTCCATTGCCATATTTTCCGCCATCTGCCGTAATAGAGACAATACGGTCAAACATCAACATGGGTGGCAATGGCAATTGCGCATTGCCTTCGCCAAACATACCACCTTGACCGCACTTGATTAACTCTTCTTTTGTATAGCTATTTTGTTTTGTCATTGAATTTTATATATGGGACATTATTAAGTTATAAAAATTGTCACACGTCAAATCACAACTCCCAATTTAAAGCTGCAATTAAACGCTGTAGAACCTAGAATGAATTATCCACTATTTTAGCCAAAAATATCCAATGCGGTAGATATAAATGTAAATTTTACCCTCTACGACGCTCATATATTCACACTTTACAGCTAGGTTTAAGTTTAAGATTAAAAATTATTATTCGCAATCTCAACTAAAATTAAATGAAATTTAATAAAAAAATTACGGCTATACAAATCTGTATACACTTTTAATTATTTCGTTTATATTATCGTCACTCGACAAAAATAATTTAAAACTGGACCATACACAAGCATATCAAAAAACATTAAACTAGTAACATTCAGTTACAAATAATAACAACTTACTTACCTTTAACCACTTAGCCGAATTACTCAAAGGAACACCTTCAATGAGCGACAAACAACTAGCCGATTGGCGCAATCATGCGCTAACCTTAGAATCAGAAGTCAACAAAGTTGTTGTGGGGCAACAAAACCCTGTGCGTTTAATTACCACTTCTATTTTCGCACGTGGTCATGTTTTACTAGAAGGTGACGTGGGCGTAGGTAAAACTACTCTGCTCCGTGCATTTACACGAGGCATTGGTGGTGGTTATCAGCGTATTGAAGGTACAATTGATTTAATGCCAAATGACTTGGTATATCACACTTATTTAGGTGAAGATGGTAAACCACACGTGAGCGCTGGACCATTGCTGATGTCTGGCGAAAATTTATCTATATTTTTCTTTAATGAAATTAATCGAGCACGACCTCAAGTTCACTCACTGCTATTACGAGTGATGGCAGAACGAACATTAACTGCATTCAATAAAGAGCATTACTTCCCGCACATGTTAGTGTTTGCTGATCGAAACCAAGTAGAAAAAGAAGAAACTTTCGATATTCCATCAGCCGCACGTGACCGCTTCATGATGGAAATTCCCATCGTTGTGCCGTCTGATGCAGCCATTATGGAATCTCTAGTATTTGACACGCGCTTTCACGATGTTGATGCACTAGTTTCAAATGTGACTGAAGATGTATTGCAATTTGACCAATTAAATAGTTTTGCAGCAAAGTTGCAGAACAGCATTACTGCCAGCCCTACTCTTCGTAGCTACGTTTTAAATCTATGGCGTGCAACTAAAACACCTACAGAATTTGGCATTAAAGTTTCTGGCGTTGATATGAATCGCTTAGTATTATCTGGGGCCAGTCCACGCGGTATGGGTATGGTATTACGTGCAGCTCGTGTAAACGCTTGGTTAAATGAGCGTACAGCAGTGTTGCCTGAAGATATTCATGCAGTATTCCACTCTACTGTTGCGCATCGACTAGTATTTAGCCCTGTATATGAAATGCGTCGAACAGAAATTGCACGTGATATGTTAAGTGGCATTATTAACGCAATTGCTACACCTTAATCATTTACATCTTGAATAATTTAAACAATAAAATATATAGTTAAAGATGCAACAGCCTATCCAAGAGTTTAGCTATCACATTGCTTGGCGGTCACGTTCACGTCGCCCTGGGCGCCATAAAAGCAACCAGCGTGGCATGGGTATGGAATTTCGCGGTCATACCACACTACTTTCTTATCCTGATCCTCGCCGTATCGACATTCGCCAAACCATCCGTGACCCAATGGAGCAGGTGCATGTGCGCATTTTCAATCAAAAAAGTGTCACGCCTATATTTGTGCTGTGTGACATGTCGGGTTCTATGCAATATGCAGGCGCTAGGCAAGATGGAAGTTCACAGAAAAAAATTGAGATAGCCGCAGATATTGCGCAATCTGTCGCACAATCAGCAACGCGTAATCGAGACTTAGTCGGCTTTATTGGCTTTGATGATATTGTACGTGAAGATTGGCTCTGCACGCTTTCTGCAAGACCACATAGCACCATAGAGATGGCTGAAAATTTAAGAACTTATACGGTTGAAGAAGTTGGAAGTCGTGGTGTTATAGAAACAGTAAGATTGCTACCACGTGAACGCTCGCTAATTTTTATGGTGTCAGACTTTCATATGCCGATTGCCGACTTGGAAGAGTCTCTTGTTCTAATGCAACGACATCACATTGTACCTATCATTTTGTGGGATTCTACAGAATATATCAATTTACCGCCCTTTGGCATTACCAACGTTACCGATCCTGAAACGGGCGCTAAACGCACATTGTTCTTGCGTAAAGCCTATAGAGAGAAAATTTTGCAAAGCTTTTCTGACCGACGTAAAGCTATTGAAGACCTATTTTTACGCTATGACATGCAGCCTTTTTTTGTAGAAAATAGCTTTGATGCAAACCAATTATCTGAATACTTTCACCAATATGTGGCAGCTTAAACTGATGAGTACACTTATGCGAACTAATTTTTCATTACCAATATGCGCCATCGTGCTAAATTTAATTGGATTGGGCTTACAACCAGCAATGGCTGACATCATCCTGCCTGACGTCGATGCAAAATATGTTTCCATCATTGAAAACAACCCAACCCGTGATGCAGGCTATGTAGTTGGTGATATATTGGAAAGAACCATCACCCTTACTATCAAAAAACCATACGAATTGGTGAAAGAATCCTTACCTATTGAGGGCTATGAACATCGCTACAGAGGACAAATTTCTGGTATTGAATTACTTAAAATCAGAGCCGATGAAACACAGCATAACGATAGCGTAACGCATGTATTGCACTTAAAGTATCAAATATTTACCACTGGAAAGTTAGCTAAACCAGCGGCGCTTAGAGCTGAAATTGTTAAATTACGCAACACAACGAATAAAGAAGTACTGCAATACCGTATTCCATCATTTAGCTTCCGCATTTCACCACTATCAGTATTTGGTTCAGTAAAACTTAAAGAAGAAATGAGTCCATTTATCAAGCCATTACTCATAGATGCAAATAAAGATAAGTTACAACTTAACATATTCATAGGCATATTAGGTTTTGCGTTACTTAGCCTGCTATACATTTTTGGCATGCACGCTTGGTTGCCAAGAATGGGGGCCCCGTTTGCTAGAGCATTTCGTGATATTCGTAAAATTCCAGAGACTACAGAGGGATTGCAAAAAGCCGTTGCTCGCTTACATGAATCTCTTAACAAAACTGCAGGCAATAGTCTTTTCAGTAGCAATTTGGCTGATTTTGTAAAAATGAAACCTGCGTTTGAACCCATGAAACAAGAGATTGAGAATTTTTTTGTTTTGTCACGCCAAGTATTCTTTGAAGAATCTTCAGAATCTGGCACATTGAGAAATACAAATGAAACGCCTAAAACTTGGTTGCTTAAATTTTGCCGTCGCATGCGTGACTGTGAGCGCGGCTTAATCCCTGATTTAAGCCATGGGCTGAAATCAAAAGCGAGCCAATAATGGGATTTGTGCATCCACTCATTTTATGGCTACTTCCCTTAGCCTTACTGCCAATTTTACTTGAACGATCAAATACCAGAAAGTATTCATGGGTAGACATGTTGCCACCTGACCCGCTTTCAAACCTAATTGGTCTGTTGCTAAAAATACTCGCCACTATCAGTTTATTTTGCATCATTCTGGGTTTGGCTGGTCCACACAGCCTTGAGCAAAAAGTCGAGCGCATTGGCGTTGGCGCACAGATTGGCATGGTGATTGATAGAAGTGCCAGTATGGATGACCCATTTTCAGGCGGGACGGTAGAAGGTCGTGTAGGTGAAACCAAGTCAGTTGCAGCAGCGAGATTAATGACTGATTTTGTGAATTCACGTAAAAATGACATGACGGGAGTGATTACTTTCAGTAACTCTGCTATGTATGTATTGCCTCTAAATGAAAGTCGCGAGGCAATTTTAGCTGCCATTAAAGCAACTGCTGGCAATTCGCTTTTTCAAACCAATATCGGTGGTGGCTTAACCAGCGCTGTGGGGTTGTTTGAAAATGTACCCGATTCTGGATCGCGAGCGATTATTTTGATTTCTGATGGTGCAGGCCGTGTAGGTGCTGATGTGCAACAAAAGTTACGTGACTGGCTTCAGCGTTACAACATATCGCTATATTGGATTGTATTACGTCAGCCTGGTGGTGTGAGTATTTTTGACCCTAAGTATGACGATCATTACGAAGGCACTCTGCCTTCAGAAGTGGAGCTTTATTATTACTTTAAACTCCTAAAATCGCCTTTTAAAGCTTACGAGGCGGAAGATCCGAAATCACTCGCGTCGGCTATGGCAGACATTAACCAAAAAGAAAAAAAACCTATTAAATATATGGAAAAAATTCCTGGGCATGATTTTACTCAGCTTTGCTACTTAATAGCTGCATTGATGATTGCCTTGCTACTCAGCGCAAAGTATTTAGAACTCAGAACATGGAATGAAAAATAATGAGCTTAAGCCTAAAATCCCTCGGTATTAAATCACCCAGTGTTAAAAAATTAACCCTATTACTTTTAATAATAGTTGCCACCTCAAGTGCAGGCATTATCTTTGAACTAAATCGTGTCCATCAAATTAACTCATTTAATCAGGCGATTAGTTCAGGTAAAAATCCACAAACTGACAAACAAAGCTTTCAAGCCAAATATGCTACTGCTTACTGGCTGGCAAAAAATGAACGCTATAAAGAATCTACTTTGTTATTTTCGCAACTCACACAAAAAGGAACGCCAAGCCAACGCGCTGCTGTGCAACACAATATTGGCAATATGTTTTTTTTAAAGGCGCTACAAGTAAGTGGTGGTAACGATTCTAAGATAAGAGATGAAGTTGAATATATGTTAATGCAAGCGCATAGTTCGTACAAACAAGCGCTGAAACAAGACAATAGCAACTGGGGTACACGCCGCAACATGGACCGTGTAATTACATTGCTACCCGAAAATCCAACTCCAGGGGTCGGTGAATCTGACTCTCCTGGATTAATTATGGGCAATATCCCCAACGGTTTGCCATAAAACAAATGATTTATAGAGAATACTATTAGACAATCACTAAAATTAAGTTATGCCTAAAGTAAGTTGCCTCTCTAAAATTAGCACCTACAAATTTTCTTAGTGCATCCTAGGCCCTAAATAAAAATTATGCAAAAATTATTGAATTACTTTAAATGCAACCGTGATACCGCCCTGTTAGGCGGAGCCATGTTCTGCTTGCTTGCCGCCTTATTTCAGCCCAGCATACCCATTAAGCACAATATTTACACCTATTTTCTCGTTGCTGATATTTCACAAAGCATGAATGTATCAGACATGCAAATTAACGGTAAACCCGCCACGCGCATTGCCTATACCCAAGCTTTATTGCATGAAACGGTTTCATCGTTACCTTGTGGCACAAAAGTGAGCATTGGTTTATTTGCAGGTAATAGCGTTGCGGCACTATATACACCGATTGAAGTATGTGCCAACTTTGCGGCTATTCAAGATACGATTGATCATCTAGACTGGCGCAATGCATGGTCTGGCAATAGTCGTGTACGCGAAAGCCTTTATAGTATTGCTAGGGCTGTCCGTGGCTTTCCAGAACCTGCTCAAGTTATTTTGGTTACTGATGGTGAAGAAGCACCTAAGCTACATGCATTTAACACAAAGAATCTGACTAACTTTCAGGGTGCAGATGGTTGGTTGCTTGTAGGTGTTGGCACTGAAAAAGGCGCCGCCATTCCAAAACTAAGCGAAAAAAATCAATTAATTGGCTTTTGGTCAAATGAAAGCTTCGCTTTACAACCTGGAATTGCGCAAATTTCAGAATCCACACTTGGCACAAGAGACGATAACGTTGCTGGCGAAAATGACCGTTTTATTTCCAAACTGGATAGCGAATATCTTAAATCTATTGCCAAGGAAATTGGTGGAACTTATGTGCATGGTGATAATGTACACAATTTATTAGACGCAATGAAAAACCAAAAGCCTGCTCGGCGAGATATTGCACCTTTTGATTTAAGCTGGATTCTAGCTTCAATTGCAGCACTTTTACTATTGAGCGCTTATATTAGTCGCCACCCTCTTGCACAAATTAAATCTACACTAAGTCAATATAGAAAAAGTTTTAGCAAACCTCAACGAAGTGCAAATGAAGCTTCTATAGCACATGACAATCACATTAGTTAAAAGATTCAACAACGTTGACATACATTAAAAAAATAATCTTTAAGTTTAAAACAGCAAAAGATTTGTACATTCTAATGGCAGTTTTTAGCCTATTGATACTTGCGTTATTTCAACCTTCTATTCCCTTTAAGCATAACATCTATAGCTATTTTTTTGTCATAGACATTACACAGAGCATGAATGTAGTGGATATGAAAATTAATAGCAAACCCGCCAGCCGATTGGATTACACCAAACAAATGTTACGCGATACAGTTTCAGCCTTACCCTGCGGCACAAAAGCTGGGATAGGGATTTTTTCAGGGGCGCATGTCGTCACTCTTTATGTGCCCATTGATGTTTGCAACAACTTCTCTTCGATACAAGATACGTTGGATCATATTGACTGGCGTAGCGCTTGGACGGCGGATAGTCGTGTGCGAGAAAGCCTACTTTCTGCCGCAATTGTTGTTAACAACTTAGCTGAACCCGCGCAAGTCGTTTATTTTAGCGACGGTGAAGAAGCTCCTAAATTGCACTCCTATAACACGCGCGACTTAAGCACACTGCAAAGCGCAGATGGCTGGTTATTGATTGGTATTGGCAGTTTGCAAGGTGGTGCAATTCCAAAATTTAACGAGAAAAATCAATTGCTCGGTTATTGGTCTCATGAAAGTATGCAACTTGCGCCTGGTGCAGCACCCATAGCTGCAGCTGGACTGTTAAAACGAACAAGAGATATTGCCGAAAATGCCAATGACCGCTATATATCCAAGCTTTCAGAGGATTCAATGCAAGCATTGGCTAAAGAAGTAAGTGCCACTTACCTGCGTGGTGACAGTTTACAATCACTGCAATCTGCTATGAAAAAGCAAAATCCAGCACGTAAAGAATGGGCACTTTTCAGCATTGAATCAATACTGGCGGCGCTTGCAGGCTTATTACTACTAGCTGCCTATTTCCCGTGTCACCGTTTAGGTAAATTTCGCACTCAAGGTGGCGCACTGGCTTAACTTGCTTTTAGACATGCCAATAGCAAACGTTGAGGGTGCTTCTAGTAATTATTTATATTGTAGCAACACCAAATTTGTACCAACGCAACCAAACCCCTTAACTACCGACAATCATCAGCATTGGCTGCATCTTGAAAAATTATGATATGCAACGGCAATAAACGTTGAAGGAACGTAGCTTCTTTACGCTGACAATTAAACACAGTTAAGTAAGCAGTCACAATGGTGATTTACTGCACGTTAACTTCTAACTTTTTGCCATTTTTGCGGACTAATTGCAGTTGATTTTTTGCATTGATGTAAAGTGAGGTGTAAGACCAAAGGAACTCGAACACAGCATCACGATAATTAAAATAATGTAGGTTGACCATAATGATGCTTAATATGGATATACTCGACCAAAACGCTAATGACAGTAAAATTAACATTCTGCATGTAAACACAGCATTGGCAAAAAATAGCTAAAATTCATACGTGAAGGTAATAATTTGACTATGATAGGATTCATGTGTTTGGTCTTAGATTAATCATACAAACGGTATAATGCGAACAATATAACTTGTAAATTTAAAGTAAAAGAGTATCAAATATGGCAAACAACGATTGGCAGGAATTTCTATTCATACAAGGCGGCATATTCAACAACGGTACAATTACGTCATTTGGCAACATTCAAAAAGAGCTACTATATTTAGAAAATAAAGACGGACAAAGTGAAAATGTAATTTGCGATTTGTCACACCTTGGTTTGCTAAAAGTAAATGGCGACGATGCAGTGATTTTTTTACAAGGCCAAGTGACCAATGATGTTAAATTGTTAAGTGAAAATCATACTCATTACACGGGTTATTGCAATGCGAAAGGCCGATTACTTGCTTTATTTTTTGCTTTTTCATACAACAATCAACTTCATTTACAGTTGAATTCTAAACTTACAGAAGCAATCGCAAAACGCCTAAAAATGTATGTCATGCGATCTAAAGTAATCATCAGCAATGTTTCTGATAATACAGTTAGAATTGGCTTAAGTGGCCACAAGATTGCCGATTTACTTGAGCCATTTTTTGCAAAAATACCGCAATCAGCTTTTGAAAGCATGAGTGCAGATAACAGCACATTAATTCGTTTGCCTGGTGGAATACCTCGCTTCGAAATAATTTGTGATACAGAGCGCGGTAAAGAATTATGGCAAGCGCTTAAAAAACACTGCAACCCTGTAGGTAAAGCGTGCTGGGAATGGCTGGAAATTCAAGCAGGCATACCTGATATTTATCCTAATACACAAGAAGAATTTGTACCGCAAATGGTAAATTTAGATTTATTGGAAGCCATCAATTTTAAAAAAGGTTGCTATACAGGGCAAGAAATTGTTGCAAGAACACATTATTTAGGTAAAGTGAAAAGACGCACCCATCTTGCATACCTCAACACCAGCACACCACCTCATGCAGGTGATGATATCGTGAACCTAAGTGGTGAAGTTGTTGGTAAAATTGTTAGAAGTGCTCCCGCACCTAGCGACGGCTTCGATGTGTTAGCTGAAGTTAGATTAGAAAGCTTAGAAAACGGCGTGATAAATTGGCAGGGGCATGAGCTAAATATTAAGGCATTACCCTACGGTCTTGGCGCATAGTACTACTTAAATTTATTACTTACTTACAGAGGTGTTGCTTGAATTTTGCTCTGTATTTTCCAAAACTTGATAAAAAACCTCATCTTGTTTAATCATACCAAGTTCACTTCTAGCCCGCTCTTCAATAGCGGCTCGCCCACTCTTTAAATCTAGCACCTCGGCATTGAGTGTTTCATTGCGTGCTTCTAATGCGCTGTTTTTATCTTGTTGCGCCGTGATTTGACGGTTTAAATCCCATACTCTCAACCAACTACCTTTGCCAAGCCACAGCGGATACTGTAGCAAGGCAATAAGGATGACAAAAATAAGAGTCAGTGCTTTCAAGTAAGCGCTTTCATTCAAATTCTCTTGCTAAATTACAATTGCATTCAGCGCGAGACTAGGCGCACTTTTGAAGACAGTGCAAATGCACGGCAAAAAAGTGTCACGACATATGACTTTTCAAGCGCACAGCGCTTAAAAAATCGGAGTGCCTGTGGTGCGAATTTGATTAAGTACATTTTGAATTACTTGAACAACTGGTAAAATGCACCGAGACCTGCATAACTTGATGCATCACCTAACTCTTCTTCAATACGTAGTAATTGGTTATATTTGGCAATACGCTCTGAACGGCATAGAGAACCTGTTTTAATTTGTAGCGCATTGGTTGCCACAGAAATATCGGCAATCGTAGTATCTTCAGTTTCACCAGAACGATGTGAAACCACAGCGGTATAACCTGCACGCTTTGCCATCTCAATTGTTTGGAAAGTCTCAGTGAGGGTACCGATTTGATTGACTTTAATTAACACTGAGTTTGCAACGCCACGCTGAATGCCTTCACGCAAGATTTTAGTATTGGTCACAAATAAATCATCGCCCACCAATTGCGTAGTTTTACCTAAACGGTCAGTTAATATTTTCCAACCATCCCAGTCAAATTCACCCATGCCATCTTCAATGCTGATGATTGGGTATTTATCGCACCAAGTGGCTAAATAATCAGTAAATTGTGCTGAACTTAGAGACAAACCTTCCGATTCTAAATGGTATTTTCCATCTTTATAAAATTCTGTACTAGCACAATCTAAGCCTAAATAAACGTCACGGCCTGGCTCGTAGCCAGCAGCTGAAATGGCTTCTAAAATCAATTGAATAGCGGCTTCGTTGCTTGGTAAATTTGGCGCAAACCCACCTTCATCACCCACTGTTGTAGCTAAACCTTTTTTATGCAGCGTTTTTTTTAGTTGATGAAATACTTCTGCACCACAACGCATAGCTTCACGGAATGATGGTAAGCCTGCTGGAATAATCATGAACTCTTGCATATCAACGCTGTTATCTGCATGCGCACCACCGTTGATGATGTTCATCATTGGTGTAGGCAATTGCATCGCGCCAGAACCACCTAAATAACGATACAAGGGCAAACCTGACTCTTCTGCCGCAGCACGCGCGCAAGCCATAGAAACACCTAAAATAGCATTAGCTCCTAGACGGTCTTTATTCTCAGTGCCGTCAAGTTCAATCAAAGTTTTATCAATAAAACTCTGCTCTTCAGCATCTAAACCAATAATCGCTTCAGTAATTTCTGTGTTTACATTTTCAACTGCTTGTAGCACACCTTTGCCTAGATAACGATCTTTATCGCCATCACGCAGCTCCATTGCTTCTTTAGCGCCAGTAGAAGCACCTGATGGCACAGCAGCGCGACCAATCACACCACTTTCAAGCAGCACATCAACTTCAACTGTTGGGTTACCACGTGAATCTAAAATTTCGCGGGCGATAATATCTACAATAGCACTCATAACTTTCTCCTAATATTCACAATTATTAAAATCTTCATTACCTTTATAGCGTACTCTCAATAAAACCAGCTTTTTTTACTAATTTATCTAAATCAACCAACACTTCCAACAAATCTTTCATTTTATGTAGTGGCCATGCATTAGGGCCATCGGACAGCGCTTTAGTAGGATCAGGGTGCGTTTCCATAAAAATACCAGCAATACCACTTGCCACCGCAGCCCTCGCCAATACTGGCACATGCTCACGTTGACCACCACTTTTATCACCTTGCCCGCCAGGTTGCTGAACCGAGTGAGTTGCATCAAACACCACCGGGCAATTGGTTTCGCGCATAATTGCTAAACCACGCATATCAGAAACTAAAGTATTGTAGCCAAATGATACGCCACGTTCACAGACCATAATCGTATCTTGATTGCCATTGGCTTCACGCGCTTTCTGCACCACATTACGCATATCACTAGGTGCCATAAATTGGCCTTTTTTGATATTCACAGGCTTGCCAGATTTTGCACAAGCCGAAATAAAATCTGTTTGGCGACATAAAAATGCTGGCGTTTGCAACACATCGACCACAGCAGCCACATACGGCACTTGTTCTTCTGTATGCACATCAGTCAAAATTGGTACGCCAATTTGAACACGTACCTCATCTAAAATTCGCAAGCCTTCATCCATGCCGAAGCCACGAAAGGTGCTATTTGAGCTGCGATTGGCTTTATCGTATGAAGATTTATAAATAAATGGAATACCAAGGGAAGCTGCGATTTCTTTAAGGGCGCCGGCAGTATCAATAGCCATTTGTTTTGATTCAATCACACATGGGCCTGCAATCAAAAACAACGGATGCTCAAGCCCTACATCAAAATTACATAATTTCATTTTAAAACCTTTTTTTATTCACCAACGCCGCATTCACATAAGCGGTAAATAATGGGTGTCCAGTACGCGGGTTAGAAGTAAATTCTGGGTGAAATTGTACGGCCATAAACCAAGGGTGCGTTGCTTTTGGTAGTTCGATAATTTCACATAAATTTTCTGTAGGTGTTCTAGCGGAAATAACTAAACCTGCTACTTTTAATTGCTCTACATAATGGTTATTCACTTCATAACGGTGACGGTGGCGTTCGTTTACCTCTGTGCCATAAATGTCAGCGGCCATGGTGTTTGGCGTGATTGGGCAAGCTTGTGCACCTAGACGCATGGTGCCTCCAAGGTCAGAATGTTCATCTCTCTTTTCAGTATTGCCTGACGCATCTTGCCATTCGTTAATCAGGCCAATTAGCTTGTGAGGAGCATTTTCATTGAATTCAGTACTGTTTGAACCAATTAAACCTGCTACATTTCGCGCAAATTCAATCACAGCTAATTGCATGCCCAAACAAATGCCAAGATAGGGAATTTTATTTTCTCGTGCATAGCGAATTGCCGCAATTTTGCCTTCAGTACCACGCACACCGAAGCCGCCAGGCACTAAAATTGCGTCCATATTTTCTAATGCTTTCGTACCACTCGTTTCAATATCTTCAGAATCAATATAGTGAATTTTTACTTTAGATTCAGTGTGAATGCCCGCATGGATTAGGGCTTCGGTAAGCGATTTATAGCTTTCGGTTAAATCCACATATTTGCCCACAAACGCAATATTTACCGTATGTTTAGGGTTTTCTATTCTTGCTACAATGTTTTTCCAAATCGTTAAATCAGCAGCTTTAGCTAAAATATTGAGCTTATGGCAAACAATTTCGTCCATCATTTGATCGTGTAGCAAACCTGGTATTTTATAAATTGAATCGCTGTCAATCGCGCTTATAACGGCCTCGTAAGCCACGTTAGTAAACAGGGCAATTTTACGTTTTTCGTCTTCAGGAATTTCTCGCTCAGCACGGCATAACAAGAGGTCAGGTTGAATACCGATTTGACGCAATTCTTTTACGCTATGTTGCGTTGGTTTAGTTTTGAGCTCACCAGCAGTAGGAATCCAAGGTAATAAAGTCAAATGCACATAACAAGCGTTATTGCGACCCTCTTCAAAGCCCATTTGACGAATGGCTTCTAAAAACGGCAGTGATTCAATATCGCCCACTGTTCCGCCCACTTCCACAATTGCCACATCAGCGCCTTCTGCACCACGTTTGATATGATTTTTAATTTCATCAGTAATGTGTGGAATGACTTGCACGGTTTTGCCGAGATATTCGCCTCGACGTTCTTTTTTGATGACTGTTTCGTAAATTTGACCTGTGGTAAAACTATTACGCTTTGCCATACGTTGCGAAATAAAACGCTCGTAATGGCCCAAATCGAGGTCGGTTTCTGCGCCATCATCAGTCACAAATACTTCACCATGCTGAAATGGTGACATGGTGCCAGGGTCAACGTTGATATAAGGGTCTAATTTGAGCATGGTCACTTTAATGCCACGCGATTCAAGAATTGCGCCTAAGCTAGCCGCCGCAATGCCTTTACCAAGAGAGGAAACTACACCGCCGGTTACGAATACATATTTGGTCATGAAAAGGCTTTATAAGATTTGATGCAGACGGGAAGAAATTTTACCGCAAAGCCAGTACAATCACCATTAAAATCATGCGCAAAAATTAAAAAATAATCTTAAAACTCGGGAGAAAAGTCTTGCAAAAAACCAATATTCACTGGGAAGCTGTAGAAGCCGACCCAAGATTTACAAGACTGCACCGCGACAAAAATAAGTTTTTATGGCGCATGATGTTGTTTGCATTAGTTTTTTTCTTTTTACTTCCAATCAGCACCGCCTATTTTCAAGATCTTTTCAAAGTCAAAGTTTGGGGAGTCATTAACTTAGGTTTGATATTTGCACTTTCGCAATTCGTGGTTGCTTGGGTAATCGCGGTTGTGTATGCCAAGCGCGCTAATCAAGAGTTTGACGTACGCGCCAAAGCCTTAGTGGAAGATGCGCACAACATTAAGGGCATAGTATGAAAACCATACTATTCTTACTTGCTGCCCTGCAGGTTACACCGGTATTGGCTACCACGGCATCATCTGGCGCAGTGGCAGATGATTATCGCTGGCTTACTTTTATTGTTTTCAGCACGATTATCGCCACCACCATGTATATCACCTATCAGGCGAGCAAACGCGTTAAGTCCACTGCCGATTTTTATGCCGCAGGTAACAGCATTAGTGGCTTACAAAATGGCTGGGCGATTGCGGGCGATTATTTATCTGCCGCGTCATTTTTGGGCATTGCTGGCTTAATTTCGCTGTATGGTTATGATGGCTTTATGTATTCGGTGGGGTTTCTCATGGGCTATATAGCCGTGCTATTAGTGATTGCAGAACCCTGCCGAAACATTGGCAAATATACCTTAGGCGATATTTTAGCATTTCGTAACGACCCAAAAAAAGCGCGTATGATTGCTGCACTTTCTACCATCACCGTGAGTATTTTCTACCTCACGGCGCAAATGGTGGGCGGTGGCGTGTTGGTAAAAACGCTCATTGGCATTGATTATGAAATCTCTGTCATCGCAGTTGGCACGCTCATGCTTGCTTACGTGGTATTTGGCGGTATGGTTGCGACCACGTATGTGCAAATTGTAAAAGCGGTGTTGTTGGTGATTGCCTCGCTAGCGCTGGTGACCTTGGTTTGGTTACCATACGACTTTAGCCTGCCCACGTTTTTGCAAGCGGTGGTGGATAACGCGCAGGTGCAAGCGCAAGTGGCAAAATTATTGGGCGATGCGGCGAGCAATATGTCGCCTGAAGAACTCGGCCAACGCTTTTTAGAACCTGGTTTATTTTTAAAAGACCCGATTGACCAAATTAGCCTAGGCATGGCGCTGGTGTTTGGAACCGCAGGTTTGCCGCACATTTTAATGCGCTTTTTTACCGTGCCCAGCGCACAAGAGGCGCGAAAAAGCGTGGTGTGGGCTATGGCGATTATTGGTGGCTTTTACGTACTCACACTATTTTTAGGCTTTGGTGCGGCCATGCATGTGGGGGCAGAAACTATCGGCGGCATTGATAAAGGCGGCAACATGGCTGCACCTTTATTAGCCCAATATTTGGGCGGCGGGCAAAGCTCGCTCATGGGCAATTTTATGCTGGCATTTGTGGCGGCAGTTGCATTCGCCACCATTGTGGCTGTGGTGGCAGGCTTGGTGCTGGCTTCGGCCAGTGCGATTGCACACGATTTATATGTGAACGTGCTGAAAGACGGCCAAGCCACACAGCAGCAGCAAATGAAAGCTGCCAAAATCGCCAGCATTGCTGTTGGCATTGTGGCGATTATCATTGGCATGCTGGCAAAAGGTCAAAATGTTGCGCACTTGGTCGGCATGGCTTTTGCCGTTGCCGCGAGCAGCAATTTACCTGCGATTTTCTTAACGCTGTATTGGAAGAAATGCAACACCACAGGTATTGTCATGGGTATGCTAATTGGCGCAGGTAGCGCGATTTTGTTGGTATTGGTATCACCCAATATGACTTATCCGAAAATCGTACTAAAAGAAGCCAATACCGTGATGCAAAGCGCCCCGCAAAAGATTGCAGAACAGCGCGATTTACTTAAGCGCATACGCAGCGCTGAAGCGGTGAGTGGCATTGAAAAAGATATTGCAACGCTGGAAAAACAAGTTAAAAAAGCGGGAGACGATATTTCTAAGTTGACAGGACAAACCATGAGCATCATGGGTTTAGAAAAACCACTCTTTCCGCTGAAAAACCCAGGTATTATTTCAATCCCACTGGGATTTTTAATGGTGATTTTATTTTCGCTACTCACGCGAGATAAACGCGCCGAAGACTTATGGGAAGAACTGTATGTAAGGCAGAATACGGGTTTGCATGTTGAAGATGTTTCGCACTAATGCGTTATCAAGGAAAAATTTCAGGATTGAAAGATGACCAAGGCTTTGGTTTTGTAAGTCCCAATGTAGGCGGTCAAAAAGCATTTGTGCATATTAAAGCTTTTTTTCAACATTCTTATAGACCAGTAGATGGTGACTTAATAACTTACGAATTAGCGAAAGATGAAAAAAGTAGGTATTACGCAAAAAATATTCAGTTTGTAGCCGAGTCATCAACGTCATCTGAATATTACAAACCAAGCTTAATCCCAACTTATTTTGCTATTTTGTTTTTAGTTTTATTGTTTTTACTGACACTCAACAATCAAGCACCCTTAAACTTATTTGTAGTTTATTTTTGCATTAGTGCAATTACTTTTATTATCTATGCAAAAGATAAACTAGCCTCTAAAAATAATAGCCAACGAACGCCTGAAAACACATTACATCTACTTAGTTTTGTTGGCGGATGGCCAGGTGCTATTTTTTCCCAAAAAATATTACACCATAAATCAAAAAATGAAGCTTTTCAAACCACATTCTGGATGACAGTCTTTTTAAATTTTTTAGCCATTGCTTGGTTGCAACTTTCAGATGGTGGCAAGAATTTTATAAATGCATTTATTTAGATTACAGCACCTAAATCGCCCACTTCCCATAACCCTTAAACTGCTGAAATACCTCACGCATCTCAGCCTCGGTTAATATATGCGGCTCACCAAGCTGTAAGGCTCTCCAATATTGTTCGCACAGGTTTTCCACTTCTACCGCAACTGCCAACGCATCGTCTAAATCGCGCCCCAGCGCAATCATACCGTGATTCGCCAGCAGACATGCTTTGCGGTCAATTAATGCAGTCAGGGCATTATCTGACAAGCCTTGCGAGCCAAATAGCGCGTAAGGTGCGCATCTAATCGTGTCGCCACCTACCACCGCTATCATGTAATGAAACGGTGGAATATCTTTGTGCAAACACGCTAAAGTGGTGGCGAACATGCTGTGCGTATGCACAATGGCGTTTACATCTGGGCGGCTTGCTAAAACATCGCGGTGAAAGCGCCATTCACTACTGGGCTTAATATTAGGCTGTTTTTCACCTTGTTCAAAACTCCCATCAAAATCCATTTTCACCATACTTGCTGGCGTCATTTCATCTACTGGCAAGCCACTTGGTGTGATTAAAAAACCTACTGCAGAACGTACGCTGGCATTGCCTGCCGTGCCATTATTTAAGCCAAGCGCGACGAGTTTTTGACTCACCTTAAGTAATTGCTCGCTTAATTTTTCTACCGATAAATTATTCATCTATCTCTTTCAGGATAAAATTTACAAAAATATATGCCCTGCGAGGATCATACATATTGGCTTGCATGGCATATTTATTCACGCTGTTTAAGTGCATTTGGCGCAAATACGCCATGCTCGGTGATAATGCCTGTAACTAAGCGCGCTGGTGTTACATCAAAGGCTGGATTTGCCACCTGAGTATTTGGCGGCAAAATATTCACTTCGGCTAGTTCACCAGTGGCTAATATGCCTGACATCCAACTGAGTTCACGCCCATCACGTTCTTCAATTTCAATCTCTCGCACGCCATCTTGAATCGTCCAATCAATAGTAGGCGATGGCACCGCAGCATAAAATGGCACTTGATTATCAAACGCCGCAAGCGCTTTTAAATACGTGCCAATCTTATTGCATACTTCCCCTGCGCTGGTCACACGGTCAGCACCGACAATCACCATATCCACTTGACCATGTTGCATCAAATGACCACCAGCGTTATCACAAATTACCGTATGCGGCACACCGTGCTGCGCTAACTCCCATGCCGTTAAGCTGGCACCTTGGTTGCGTGGGCGCGTTTCATCTACCCATACATGCACATCAAACCCCGCCTCATGTGCAGCATAAATTGGCGCTAACGCCGTACCAAAATCCACCGTGGCCAACCATCCAGCGTTGCAATGTGTGAGGATATTCAACTGGCGCGGATGTTTAGTGTAGAGCAATTTAATAAGGCCCAAACCATGCTGCCCGATTGCCTGATTGAGCAAGACATCTTCATTACAAATATGCGAAGCCTCTAACCAAGCCGCCTCTAAGCGGTTTTCAGCAGTTGCTGATAGTAACAACTTTTTTATACGCTCAACCGCCCAGCGCAAATTTACGGCTGTTGGCCTACTTTGTATTAACGCCTTTGCAGCCTGATGAATATGCGTTTCACAAACGTCATGTTGCATGGATAATGCCATCCCATACGCCGCTGCCGCGCCTATTAACGGTGCTCCACGTACTTGCATGGTTTTGATCGCATTCACCATTTTTTCTAGACTGTTAATTTCTACAATTTCAAACGCGTGCGGTAATTTAGTTTGGTCAATAATAGAAACCGTGATTGCGTTTAAACATTGTCCTTCATTCGGCCAAATTGTACGGAATTTCTCATTGTTAATTTTCATAAAATATTTATTCAAACATTGACTTTTAAAAAGTTCCCTGAAACAAAAAATACTCTCCACAATATCTGTGGATAACTTTGTGAATAACTGCGACTTAAAAATGTAACATGCCAATCTATAAGGATTTTTTCAAATCGCCTACTTTTTAACCTAAAATTTTACATAATAAAATCAACAAGTTAAAACATTGCCATTGATTGATAAAGGTTTTTAGCTCAAGTTAAAGTAGTACTTGAGGTCGTGTGTATAAGTCAGCTAATTTTGGCAAAACTTTTAAGGCATTCGTGCTAGTAATATCAAGTACTTGCGCCACGTTTACTTGCCTTATATCAGCCAAAACTTGGGCGATTTTTCTTAATTCCAGAGGTGTATTTCTACCTGTAGATCCTATCCATGCAGGTGGAATATCAGGTGAATCCGTTTCAAGAACAATTGCTTCAAGCGGCAACCTGCTTGCAAGTTCACGAATTTTTAAGGCGCGACTGTAAGTCATTGCACCACCAAAACCAAGTTTAAATCCTAACGCAATAAACTGCTCTGCTTGCTGAAAACTACCATTAAATGCATGTGCTATCCCACCTCCCACTATATAGCGTCTCAAGTGCTTTAAAATATCGTCTACCGCATGGCGGACATGAAGTATCACGGGCAAATCATATTGCTTTGCAATTTTAAGTTGTTCTGTAAAAAAGTATATTTGCTGCGCTAAGTTTGCCTTAGTCTCAAAATAGTCAAGGCCTATTTCTCCGATAGCGACTGGATTATTTTGTTCAACATAAATTTTTAACGTTTCAATATCGCTTGCTAACGCATCATTAACATACATAGGATGAATGCCAAGCGCGTATGCGCAATGTTTATGTTGATTACATACCTTGATGACCGCATCGAAGTTATCGCGCGCTACAGCAGGTAAAACAATAGCTGACACTCCTTGTTGTTTTGCTAGAATTGCTATCTCATCTCTATCAGCGTCAAATTCAACTGCATCTAAATGGCAATGAGTGTCGATTATCATTAAAAACCTTTAAAACAGGTTAACCGTATTAACCGCGTATTATTTTTGCGCGCAAGCGAATATCTGCGCCAACCTGCCGAACATCCAAAATCTGCAACTCAGTGGCTTGTGTCATTTCTGTTAACTCGGTCATCGCAAACATCGCTTTTGCATCTGACCCCATCAACTTTGGGGCGTAATAAAAAATAAACTCATCAATCAAATTGCTCTGCAAAAATGCACCATTCAAGCCCTGCCCAGCCTCTAGCAAAACTTCATTAATGCCACGTCTGACTAAATTTGCCATTAAAGCCACCAAATCAACTCGACTATTTATATCTGGCAAATGTAGCAATTCTGCACCTGTTGAGCTTAATACTTTAAGGTTATTCGCTGTATCATTCGCATAAGCAATCACCACAGGGCTAGCTTGCATAGATGCTACTTCTAGCATTTTGCAATCTACAGGTGTTTGTAACTGACTATCCACAATCACCCTAAGTGGCTGGCGTGAGATATTGCTTGATGTCAGATGTGCTGAACGCACATTCATGCTTGGATTGTCGCTAAGAATGGTGCCTACTCCAGTGATAATTGCACAAGACTGTGCACGCCAAAGTTGTACATCCTCCCTTGCCGCCTCACAAGTTATCCATAGACTTTTACCATTTTTTAATGCAGTACGGCCATCTAAGCTTGCAGCAATTTTACTCCGCACGTAAGACTTACCATACTTCATACGTGAGATAAAACCTGGATTCAGAGCAAATGACTCCTTATCCATTAAACCTACTTCAACCCGAATATCGTGCGCCTGTAGGCGCTTAATGCCATTACCAGCCACTAATGGATTCGGGTCTTGCATCGCAATCACAACCCGCTTCACACCAGCATGTATCAGTGCATCCACGCAAGGTGGCGTGCGACCGTGATGACTGCATGGTTCTAAAGTGACATAGGCGTCAGCGCCTTTTGCATCTTTGCCTGCTTGATGTAATGCAAATACTTCCGCATGGGCCTCACCTGCCTTAAGATGCGCACCTTGTCCTATTAATTGATTATTTTTAACAATGACACAGCCAACTCTAGGATTTGGTTGCGTGGTGTATAAGCCTTGCTCTGCTAGACGCAGCGCTAAGGTCATATAAGTATGATCAGTTATTGAGAACAAAGTAATTTAGTCAACAAAATAACCATTTGTTAAATTTAGTGTGATGAAATACGGCTGTTGATTAAACGATTATTTTCATCAAAGAAAAGTAGCAGACCATGGTAAACATGCATACATTTACCCAAATCATATTCTATTGAGTTGCCATCTTCAAAGCTCGGGCGTCCAAGTAGCACGCCCACAGCATCTTTAGCCGCACCTTTACTCAGCACATTTTGTTGCAAATCGTAAGCCATGTCGCCACGTTTACAGTCTGTTTCAATGGTCGCCGCACTTTGCATCCATTTTACTTGGTCAAATTTATCACTACCAAAAACAAGGCTGTCTTTCATCATCCACCAGACAAAGAAAACAATCGTCAGCAAAACTGTAAAACCAGCAAAAATAATCGTAGCCCAATTAATTAACTTCATTTTTTACGTCCCGTTCCAAGTATTGTTGCAAATTCAAATTGACTTACAAATCGCGAATCGCATCGTTAAAGTCATCCACATCAGAAAAGCTGCGGTACACCGATGCAAAGCGAATATAGGCTACTTTATCCATCAATTTAAGTTCATGCATAACGCTTTCACCCAAATCTCTGGCTGGAATTTCACGATTTCCTAAACTCAGCAATTTTTGTGAGATTCTATCTAATGCGCGGTCTACATATTCAGTTGGCACAGGTCGCTTGTGTAATGCTCGAGTGAAGGATAAGCGGAGTTTTTCACGATTAAATTCCTCTCGCGTACCGTTAGTTTTTACCACTTGTGGCATATGCAACTCTGCCGTTTCATAGGTAGTAAAACGTTTATCGCAAGCACCACATTTGCGGCGACGGCGTATAGAGTCACCTTCGTCATTGACGCGCGAATCGATTACTTGTGTATCTACATCACCGCAAAAAGGGCATTTCATTGATTAACTATTACCTAGTTTTGATAAACAGGGAAACGTGCTGTCAAAGCATGTACTTTCGCTTTAGTTGCCGAAATCACCGATTCATCCGCTGGATTATCCAATACATCAGCAATCAGATTAGCCACCTGCCTTGCTTCGTCTTCTTTGAACCCACGCGTAGTGATTGCAGGCGCACCGATGCGGATGCCAGAAGTCACGAAAGGGCTTTCTGGGTCATTTGGAATCGAGTTTTTATTGACGGTAATGTGAGCCAAACCTAAAGCCGCATCTGCAGCTTTACCTGTTAAGCCTTTTGGACGTAAATCAACCAAGAACATATGTGATTCTGTACGACCAGAAATGATGCGCAAACCACGCGCTGTTAGCGCTTCCGCCATGACTTGTGCATTTTTAATCACTTGTGTTTGGTAAGTTTTAAACTCAGGCTGAGCCGCTTCTAAGAATGCTGTTGCTTTTGCAGCAATAACATGCATCAACGGTCCACCTTGAAGGGCTGGGAATACACTTGAATTCAATGATTTTTCAAATTCAGCTTTAGCCAAAATAATACCGCCACGTGGGCCGCGCAATGTTTTGTGTGTTGTAGATGTTACAAAATCAGCATGTGGCACTGGGTTTGGGTAAACGCCAGCCGCAATTAAGCCAGAGTAATGCGCCATATCAACCATAAAATACGCCCCTACTTTTTTGGCAATCTCAGCCATACGCGCCCAATCAAAACGTAAAGCATAAGCCGATGCACCTCCAATAAGTAATTTAGGCTTACACTCAACTGCAATGCGTTCCATCTCGTCGTAATCAATTTCTTCTTTATCATTTAAGCCATAAGGCACGATGTTAAATAATTTACCAGACAAATTAGCAGGTGAACCATGCGTTAAATGTCCACCATGACCAAGATTCATACCCATCACAGTATCACCTGGTTTCAAAATAGAAAAGTACACTGCTTGATTGGCTTGCGAGCCTGAATGCGGCTGAACATTGGCATATTCTGCACCGTATATGGCTTTCAAGCGGTCAATTGCCAATTGTTCAACTTGGTCAACATATTCACAACCACCGTAAAAACGTTTACCTGGATAACCTTCCGCATATTTGTTAGTTAACTGAGAGCCTTGTGATTGCATTACCGCTGGACTGGTATAGTTTTCAGATGCAATGAGCTCAATATGCTCATGCTGACGAACAACTTCATGTTCCATCATGCACCATAAGGCTGGGTCTGCTTGGTTTAAAGTATGTGCGTAGTGAAATGGTGCTGGGCTTAATGATGCTAAAGACATGATGGCTATTTTTCCGAATACTTGAATAATTTAATATGACATTTTAACACGCCATAAGATGAAGATAAAAGTTGATTTTTTCAATGACTTCTAATCATCATCACTGCTTTGGCGCTTTGTTCTATGACTATGACCACGCTATAATCAACTTAGTTTTAATCACCTTGATTTTTAATTATTGAGAATACTATGAAATGGACAGACAGTTTAACCATCGCCGAATCACTCTACGACAAACACCCAGAAATTGACCCTAAAACAATTCGCTTTACTGATTTAATGTCATGGGTGATGGCACTTGATGGCTTTAATGATTCCACTGACAAATGTGGCGAAAAAATACTAGAAGCGATACAACTGGCTTGGATTGAAGAAGCTGAGTAAGGAATCATAACAGTGTCTAGAAATACTATTGCTATGGCAGTGTTATGGCTCACACTTGCTGGACTTATTTTTTATTTGGTAGATAACATACAAAACCCAAATAAAATTAATCGCTTAGGTAAAGATAGTACGGTGATATTAAAGCGTGGAATAGATGGTCACTACCGTGCTGAAGCGCTAATTAATGGCGAAAAATTAAATGTATTAGTGGATACTGGCGCTACAGGTGTTGCCATTTCCCAACAAATTGCAGATAAACTTCAACTAAAAAGTATCAATGCCATTCGCACTAATACAGCCAATGGTGATAGTGTCGGTTATATGGTGCGCTTAGATTCAGTTAAAGTAGGTGGTGTGGAAGCGAAAAATGTTTCCGCCATGATAGCGCCTGGATTAGATGGTGACGTATTGCTCGGCATGTCATTTTTAGGTCGCATGGATGTTAGATTATTTAAAGGCGAGATGACGATAAACCAGGTTATGGAATAAATCTCCCCCTGTTACGTGAGGGAGAAAATTCAACAAACATCTTATGTAATAACCGTAGGCGCCACACGCCCTGTTCTTTCAACTAATTGAGAAATCTGCAAACTAATACCTATCATCTCAGCCAATGCCACTTGCGCGTCTAGGTGATGTTTGGTACGGTCAGGCTCAAACGCTTCTAAATAAATACGTATCGTTGCGCCTTCAGTCCCTGTACCAGAAAGCCTGAACACAATACGAGAACCGTCTTCAAACAAAATTCGCATACCTTGATTGTTGCTGATAGATCCGTCGATTGAGTCATGATAGCTAAAATCATCACAGGTCTTAACTTTAAATGCACCAAAGGTCTGGCCTGGCAAGCTTTCAAACTGATCCTTAATATACTGAATCACACTGTTAGCGGCATCAGTGGGAATTGATTCATAATCATGCCGAGAATATACGTTGCGACCAAACTCGGCCCAATGCGCCATAAGAATAGCCTCTACGCCCATTGTTTTTTTAGCTAATATATTCAACCAAAATAGCACCGCCCACAAACCATCTTTTTCACGCACATGACTTGAGCTTGTTCCGAAGCTTTCTTCACCGCAAAGCGTTACTTTTCCAGCATCCATCAAGTTGCCAAAAAACTTCCACCCTGTAGGAGTTTCATAACAAGGAATGTTGAGTTTTTCCGCCACCCTATCCACCGCGCCGCTGGTAGGCATAGAGCGCGCCACGCCCGCAATACCTGCCGCATAAGCAGGTACTAATGTAGCATTTGCAGCAAGTACCGCCAAACTATCAGAGGGCGTTACAAAGAAATTTTTACCGAGGATCATGTTGCGGTCACCATCTCCGTCTGAAGCCGCACCGAAGTCTGGTGCGCTTTCGCCCGCAAACATAATTTTCACTAAATCTTCAGCATAAGTTAAGTTTGGATCTGGATGCCCTCCACCAAAATCTTCTGATGGCACGCAATTCATTAAGCTGCTCGCTGGCGCAGCGAGTCGATTAACAAAAACCTCTTGTGCATAAGGGCCAGTCACTGCATGCATTGCATCAAATTGCATTTTGAAACCGCTGGATAACAACTTTTTAATGGCCGAAAAATCAAATAACTCTTGCATTAAATCAGCATAATCTTGCACCGCATCAATGACTTTTACAGTGAATTTTCCGTCATCAAACACTGTTTCGCCTATTGTATCGACATCTATTTTAGGCAAATCTAAAATCTTGTATTGCGTAATCACCTTGCTTTTTGCAAACACTGCATCAGTAACTTTTTCAGGGGCAGGACCACCGTTACTGATATTGTACTTAATACCGAAGTCACCATTCACACCGCCCTGATTATGGCTTGCGGACAATATCATACCGCCGAATGTTTGATACTTTCGAATAATGTGAGAAGCTGCTGGGGTTGATAAAATACCAGCCTGACCTACTAAAACACGAGAAAAACCATTGGCCGCCGCCATTTGAATAATAGTTTGAATAGCAGTGCGATTATAATAACGACCATCACCACCCAAAGCTAATGTTGCACCTTCTGGCACATCAAGAGTATCAAAAATACTTTGCACGAAGTTTTCTAAGTAACCCGTCTGCTGAAACACTTTAACCTTTTTTCGCAAGCCAGAAGTGCCAGGTTTTTGATCATTAAAAGCGCTAGTTTGAATTTTCATACAATTACCCTAAAACATGACTAAATTAACTCTATTATAACGAGTTATCAGTATCAAAATCACAATAAAAATCATTGTACTTTTCAATAATATTGATGATATCTAGTTTTTATTTTCCGCAAAGCAGATACAATATCCGGTTATATTTAAGCCGAAATCAAGACCAATTAAGGTATCGTTTATATTCCCAATCACTTACAGAGCGGCAATAATCAATCCATTCTGGCTCTTTAGTCGTTAAATATTCCTCTACAAAATCTTCACCTAATAGCATTTTAAGTTCTATGTTTATTTTAAGCGCAACGAGAGCCTCACCGAGTGTTTGCGGTAGTGTTTTAACGCCATGTTTTAGAAACTCAGCTTCTGTCCACTCATAAACATCTTCATCTATCGGTGCTGGCGGTTTTAGTTCGGATTTAATACCATCAAGCATCGCGGCAATAGTTGAAGCTAGCACTGCATAAATGTTGCAACTACCATCGCTTAACCTAAACTCTAAACGCCCTGCAACCACTCTCGCCAAGGTAGTACGATTGTTATAACCCCATGCAATGTGCGCAGGCGCCCATGTTGACCCTGAGAGAGAGCGGCCAACAACCAATCGTTTATAAGAATTAACGGTAGGAGCATGAAAAGCAGCTAAAGCTGGGCCATGTTCCAAAAATCCTGCAACACATTGACGACCTATCTTAGACAATCCATGAGAGTCTGATTTATCTGCCATTACCGCATTGCCATCGTTATCTGTCAGGGAAAGATGCAAATGTAAGCCACTGCCGGGTCTATCAGCAAAAGGTTTAGGCATCAAAGTGAATAGTAAACCTGCTTCTTCTGAAATATGGCACGCTGCCATTTTAAATAGAATAAATCGATCTGCCGCTGTCAACGCATCACTGTAATGATAATTAAGCTCATATTGCCCGCTGGCATCTTCATGGTCAATTTGAAATACGTCAAATCCGCATGCTGAAAGCCCCGTTTCCATTTTGTGTAAAACATCACGTAATCGCGCCAATGCTTTTAAGTCGTAAGACGGCTTGTCTAAATTATCAATCGCGCTTGGCGTGGGTCTGCCATTAGAATCCGCAGTCACCAAGAAAAATTCTGGTTCAATACCTACATTCAGCGTATAGCCTAATTGATTCAGGTGCTCAATTTGACGCATCAGTAAACGTCGTGAACAACCAGCAAAAGGTTCGCCATCAACCAATCCGCTGCAAACAATACGGGCATAGCCTGGCATCCAAGGAAGCGCTTGCAAGGTAGCTAAATCGCCCTGTCCATAAAATTCAGATCGCGCACCATTCCTTGGTAGTCCAGTGCCCCAAATTGAAGGGCCAGCGAAGCCTGCTCCATGATCAATAATATCTTCTAAATGTGATAGCGGAACATATTTACCTTTGGCAGATCCGTGAATATCAACAAATTGAGCAATCACCGTATGCACACCAATCTCGGCAAGGCTAATCTTTGCAGATTTTACAGCAGCAATTTGTTGCGTACTTAATGTCATAAAATTTACCTACCTTAGGCCTTAGCTAATGCACGTTCGATAATTTCAAGCGCTTCATCAAACACTTCATCTTGAATTGTCAATGGGTATAAAAAGCGAATAGCATTGCCATACACGCCACAAGTTAGCAAAATTAAACCTTCATCCAACGCGGCTTTTTGTACTCTTTTTACGCTATCCATGCAAGGTTGATTGTTTGTTGGATTAAAAAATTCAGCAGCAATCATGGAACCTAATCCACGCACCTCTTTTAATGCAGGAACATTGACTTGCGCTTTCTTCAATCTTGCTGTCAACTTTTCACCCAAAGAATTGGCTCGAGCAACCAATTGCTCTTCTTCGATAATATCTAGCACAGCATGAGCTGCAGCTGTTGCCAGTGGATTGCCTGCATAGGTACCCCCCAAACCTCCCGGCGCTGGGCCATCCATAACTTCCGCCTTACCACAAACAGCAGACAAAGTTGTACCGCCTGCTAAACTTTTCGCCATTATCATCATGTCTGGCAATACATCAAAATGTTCTGTGGCAAATAACTTACCAGTTCGCGCAAAACCAGTTTGCACTTCATCCATGATCAGTAAAATCCCATGCTCATCACATTCTTTACGTAAAGCTTGCATCAACTCTAGAGGGGCTACATAAAAACCACCCTCGCCTTGCACTGGCTCAATCATAATCGCAGCAATCCTTTTAGGATCTACATCCGCCTTAAATAATGCATGTAATGCATGTATAGAGTCTTCCACAGTAACGCCATGCAAATTCATAGGAAAAGGAATATGGTAAACATCAGCTGGAAAGGGACCAAAACCAACTTTATATGGCACGACTTTACCTGTAAGAGCGCAAGCCATTAATGTACGGCCATGAAAACCGCCAGAAAATGCAATAATGCCAGGACGACCAGTACTTGCACGAGCAATTTTTACTGCATTCTCAGTAGCTTCAGCACCACTTGAGAAAAAACATGTTTTTTTCGCATGCGTTCCAGGTGTCAGAGCATTAATACGCTCAGCTAAAGTCACATAACTCTCATATGGTAAAACTTGATAGCAAGTGTGGGTAAATTTCTTCAATTGCGCCTCAATAGCAGCAATTATTTTTGGGTGTCTATGCCCTGTATTAAGTACAGCTATTCCACCTGCAAAATCAATATATCGGCGACCTTCAACATCCCAAACCTCAGAATTCAGGGCTTTATCAATAAAAAAATTAGCCATCACCCCAATGCCACGAGGTGTTGCAGCTAGGCGGCGGTCATGCAAATCTTGATTACTAGTCATTGTATTTATAATTTTATTCATGGAATTTCCTTAATTTGGAACATTTTTTCTGGCAACGTCTAACTTGTTAAGTTAATTTAATCCAAGTAGTTTTAAGTTCAGTATATTTTTCTAAAGCATGCAGCGATTTATCTCTCCCATTGCCTGATTGCTTATATCCACCGAATGGCACGGTAATATCATCTTCGTCATAACTATTAACATGCACAGTACCTGCTCGCAAACGCTTTGCCACCAAGTGTGCTTTGGAAATATCTTGTGTCCAGATTGCAGCGGCTAGGCCATACTCAGTATCATTAGCAATAGAAATAGCTTCTTCTGTAGTGTCAAAAGTTATAATAGAGAGCACTGGTCCAAAAATCTCTTCATTGGCAATGGTCATGTCATTTGTCACATCATCAAACACGGTTGGGCTGATATAAAAACCACCCGTTTCAGTACGCACTTGCTCACCACCAGCCAGCAAAGTTGCGCCTTGCGTTTTGCCACTGGCAATGTAGTTAAGCACGTTTTGCATCTGCCCGCCATCTACCAGTGCGCCCATGCTGGTGTTAGGATTCAGCGGATCTGCAGGTTGGTAATTTTCGAGTTCTGCAAGTATTTTTTGAACAAAAACATCTTTAATTGACCTCTCTACTAAAAGCCTCGAAGGCGCATTACAACTTTCACCCTGATTGTAAAAAATAGATCCAGCAGAAGCTGCAGCGGCTTTGTCCATGTCTTTACAATCTGCAAATACGATATTGGGTGATTTCCCACCCAACTCACACCAAGCGCGTTTTAAATTGCTTTGACCTGCCATGATTTGTATTTTTTTACCTACGCCAGTTGAGCCAGTAAAAGCGATGCAATCCACATCCATGTGCATCGCTAGCGGTGTGCCTGCTTCTGCGCCAAAACCCGGAACGATATTAAGCACACCTACTGGGATACCAGCCTCTACAGCTAAATCACCAAGCCTCAATGCTGTGAGTGGTGATTTTTCGGAGGGTTTTAACACAATGCTATTTCCAGAAGCCAATGCGGGAGCTATCTTCCAGCAAGCCATTAAAATTGGATAATTCCATGGCACTATAGCGCCCACCACGCCAATTGGCTCACGCGTAATCATCGCTAAAGTATGGTCTGCAGTAGGAGCAATTTCGTCATACACTTTATCAATTGCCTCACCAAACCAGCGTAGACTATTTGCGGCAGAATTCACATCGACACTCAGACTTGCACTAATAGGTTTGCCCATATCCAGCGTTTCTAATAAAGCTAATTCTTCAATGTTAGTGATTAGTAGATCGGCAAAACGAATCATCGCCTGCTTACGCTCACGTGGCGGCAATCCAGCCCATCGTCTATCATTAAATGCAACACGAGCAGCTTTAACCGCACGATTAACATCCGCCACTTGGCAACTTGCAACATCAGTCAACTTACGGTTATCTATTGGAGAAAAACACTCAAAAGTTTCGCCTCCAAGCGCATCTACACGCTGACCATTAATAAGAGCTCGACCATCAATCTTTAGTAATTTCGCGCGATCATGCCAATTAATTTCAATATTAGTCATTTTTTAGTGTCCATATTCTAAAGCCCTGCCATACACACGTATTTCATTTCAAGATAGTCATCTATGCCATGATGGGAACCTTCGCGTCCTAAGCCGGATTGTTTCACGCCACCAAAAGGTGCAACTTCTGTTGAAATCATGCCCGTATTCACACCCACCATTCCATACTCCAGTGCCTCTGCCACACGCCAAATTCGACCAATATCTCTGCTATAAAAATAAGATGCTAGGCCAAACTCTGTGCGATTCGCAAGCGCAATCACCTCATCATCAGTTTTAAAACGGAATAGTGGGGCAACTGGGCCGAATGTTTCTTCGCTAAAAATCAAAGCATCATCTGTAACATTCGCCAATACGGTTGGTTCAAAAAATGTGCCTCCTAATGCATGGCGATTGCCGCCCTGAATCAATGACGCGCCTTTAGCAACGGCATCCGCCACATGGCTTTCAATTTTGATAATAGCTGCCTCATCAATTAATGGCCCTTGTGTAACGCCCTCTGTCGCTCCGAAACCAACTTTTAACTGACTTACGCGCGCAGCTAGTTTTTTAGAAAATTCATCAAATATGCCATCTTGCACAAACAACCTATTAGAACAAACACAAGTTTGACCAGCATTTCGAAATTTGCTAATCATCGCGCCTTCAACAGCCGCATCTATATCAGCATCGTTAAACACAATAAACGGAGCGTTACCACCTAGTTCTAAAGACAGTTTTTTAATGGTGTCGGCACATTGTCGCATTAAAATACGTCCCACTTCAGTTGAGCCTGTGAAAGATAGTTTTGCAACAATAGGGCTATCACACATTGCAGCACCAATTTGCCGTGAATCTCCCGTCACAACTTGTAAAACCCCTGCTGGCACTCCTGCTTCTTCAGCTAATACTGCCAATGCAATAGCACATAAAGGAGTTTGCTCAGCTGGTTTTATAATCATAGAACATCCTGCTGCCAAAGCCGGAGCAGCCTTACGGGTAATCATAGCAATAGGAAAATTCCACGGCGTAATGGCTACCGTGACTCCAATCGGTTGTTTGATTACCATAATTCGGCGATCAGGCATCGTTGCAGGAATTGTTTCTCCATATACGCGCTTAGCCTCTTCACTAAACCATTCTATGAAGCTTGCGCCATATGCGACTTCACCTCGAGCCTCTGCAATAGGTTTACCTTGTTCAGCAGTAAGCAGTTGGGCCAAGTCTTCTTTATGCTGAATAATTAAGTCAAACCAACGTCTTAAAGTTGCAGATCGCGTTGCTGCAGTGAGTGCTTTCCATGACTTTTGCGCTCTTTCTGAGGCCACAATTGCACGCTCTGTTTCAGCACGACCCATTAATGGCACTTCACCAACGAAGTCTCCGTTAGCTGGATTAGTCACAGTAATCTTTTGACCTGAATCTGCACCTACCCACTGACCGTCAAGCAAGGTAAGATTGTTTCTAAGAAGGGATTGATGTTTTAGCAATAAAGATATAGGTTGGACTGACATGATATTTTCTACTTGAATGTTATTGATTTTCGGCTATTCAAGTAGCACATCTGCGTTAATTAAATTGGCAAACTACGCTACTTGAATTTTTAGTGATGCACTTACGTTTAAACTTAGTTATTACTATAAGCCTGAGCCTCTTCACGCTTGCGCTTACGTTCTTGATGCGATGAATAAAAGCTTGAAGCAATGACTGCGGCGCTCACCACGACAATGGTGACTGTTGCAATTGCATTAATCGTAGGATTTAAGCCTAGCCTTGCCCTTGAAAATATTTCCATAGGCATCGTAGTGTAACCAGGGCCAGATAAGAATGAAGACAATACGACATCATCAAAGGACAGCGTAAAGGTAAGTAAGAATGCCGATAAAAGTGACGGCAACAACAAGGGAAGTGTCACTAAAATAAACACCTGAAATGGTTTACATCCCAAGTCCATTGCTGCTTCATCCAATTTTGCATCCATTTCACGTAATCGCGATGTGACGACCACCGCGGCATAGGCCGTGCCTAATAAGGCATGTCCTAGCAAAATCGTGAACAACCCTTTTTCTGGGAAACCCATCAAATGCTGGGCAGAAATCAGCATCAACAATAAAGATAAACCAACTATCACGTCCGGCATCACTAATGGCATACTGGCCATCGATGATAGAAATGTGCGTCCTTTGAATCGCTTATATCGATTTAAGGCAAACGCTGTAAATGTACCAAAAAATACTGAAATTAGCGCCGACAAAAAAGCGATTTTAAGCGATAAACCCACTGCAGAAATGATACGGCTATCTTCCATCAAAGCACCGTACCAGCGAAAGCTAGCATGACTCCATACTGTGACTAATTTAGAGTCATTGAATGAAAACACAACTAAAGTTACTATTGGCATATAAAGAAATATATAGACCAACAACATCCAGCTTTTAGCAAAAATCTTATTCATTGATTCGTTCATGCTTTAGCCTCCAATTGATCCGCCTGTGATTTATTGTAAAGCGCCATCGGTAATAGAATCAGTAAGATCATTATCACTGCGACTGCTGATGCCATTGGCCAATCATTATTATTAAAGAACTCATCCCACAACACTCGACCTATCATAAGCGTGCTTGAGCCACCCAACAGCTCTGGTATGACATATTCACCGATTGCTGGAATAAATACCAACATTGAGCCCGCGATAATGCCTGCTTTGGAAAGTGGAACTGTAATCAACCAAAATGCTTTAAACGGACTTGTACCAAGATCAGCTGCTGCTTCTAAATAACGTATATCAAGCTTAGACAAATTGGCATATAACGGCAAAATCATAAAAGGTAAATACGAATAAACCATACCGACTAGCAACGAAAATGAATTATTCATCATCGGCAATGGTGCATCAATCAACCCTAAGCTCATCAACGTATTATTAATTACACCATTACTGACTAATAAGGTTTTCCATGCATAAATACGTAGTAAAAAAGATGTCCAAAATGGCAACATGATAAGCATGAGTAAAGTCGGTTGAATGTGCTTAGGTGAGCGTGCCATAAAATAGGCAAACGGATAACCAATAACTAAACATAATACCGTGGTAATTAAGGCATATTGAATCGACGATAAATAAGTTTTATAGTAAAGAGAGTCTGTCAGGATAAACTGATAACTAACAAAATTAAGCGTTAATTTTGGCCAACCATCACGCCAGTCAATCATATTAGAAATGGTCGTTGACTCCATTTCAGACAAACTGATTTTTAAAATAATGAGTAAAGGAATTGCTGCTAATAGTAAAAACCAGAGGTATGGAACGCCGATTACAACACTGCGGCCATTTAAAAGGTTGCTCTTAACACCTGCAAAAGAACTTAGTTTTTTAGCCATGATATTTCCTTAATTGGTTAAAACAGCCATGGCCAAATCATTCCAATAGGCATATGCACGGTCACCCCAAGTCAGATTACAACTTAAATCTCGCGTATTATTAAGCTCTTGTGCTTTAATCACCATGCCACTATCAAGTTTTAGGTGATAGGTGGTATGGGCGCCAAAGTAAACCATTTCGATAACTTCACCTTCGCACCAGTTATATTCAGTTTCTGGCTTATCTTTAGATAGCATGATTTTTTCGGGTCGCAATGCAACACCAACTGCCATACCTGAGTGTCCGCTAATGCCATGCCCTACGTAATGAATACATTCTGGGCTTCGAATGGTGACATGATCAGGTTCATCTATATCAACTATACCTTCAAAAATATTCACGTTACCGATAAAATCAGCGACATGACGGCTATTTGGCATTTCGTAAACAGCGTCAGGTTCACCTACTTGCATGAAAGAACCTTCACTCATCACCGCAATGCGCGAAGCCATCGTCATAGCTTCTTCTTGGTCATGTGTCACCAAAACACAGGTCACACCAACTTCTTCAATAATATTCACTAGTTCTAACTGCGTAGTTTCCCGTAATTTTTTATCTAAAGCACCTAATGGCTCATCTAATAACAGTAATTTTGGACGCTTCGCTAAACTACGCGCTAAGGCCACACGCTGTTGCTGACCGCCAGAGAGTTGATGTGGTTTACGTTTTGCGTATTTACTTAATTGCACTAGGTTTAACATTTTTTCAACGCGTTCAGCTAACTCTGCCGTAGGCATGCCATCACGCTTTAACCCAAAAGCAACATTCTCCCAAACACTTAAATGCGGAAATAAAGCATAAGATTGAAACATCATATTGATTGGTCGCTGGTAAGGCGGTAGATTTGTAATATCATCGCCTGCAAGAAATATCTTACCTTTTGTTGGAATTTCGAAGCCAGCAAGCATCCGTAGTAAGGTAGATTTTCCGCAACCAGAACCACCTAGCAATGCAAAAATCTCACCTTTTGTGACTGTGAGTGAAACGTCATCTACGGCTTTTACATTACCGTCATAAATTTTAGTGAGTCCTTCAATCCGCAGAAGTACCTCTTGCGCTGGTTTGTTAAGGTCTTTAGGTGCAGTAGCCATGAATATCCCTTACAAAAGAAATTACTCAACATCAAAGCAACTTTTGTAGCATATGCACACTTTCACCATATGCTACAAAGCTACAAATTTTAATTAAACACCCGTTTTGAACTTAGTATATAAACGCGTCATATTACGTTTTGTTTTAGCGTCTTCGACACCAGGTGGCACTAATTTTGCGACGTCTTCATCTGACAAATAAATAGATTTGTTATTTCTAATTTCAGGGTCAACCAACTCTGTTGCAGCTTTATTCGGCGTGCGATAAGTAACCTCATTCGTATTTGCTGCTGCTACTTCAGGACGCATTACGTAGTTTATAAATTGATGCGCGTTATCAGGGTGTTTAGCATCCGCAGTAATCGCCATTGTATCCATAAACATTAAACCGCCTGTTTTAGGGATGAGTGCTTCAATATTCTGCTCAGATTTATTTTCAATTGAGCGTTTACGCGCCAAGTTAAAATCTCCAGCCCAACCATAGGCAACACAGATATTTCCACTGGCTAATTCATCAATCTGTCCACCCGAATTAAATTTCTTAATATCTGGACGTACTTTCATTAACATATCAAACGCAGCTTGATAATCTTCAGGCGTACCGGTATAAACAGGTCTGCCCAAATAGTGCAATGCCGCTTGAAAGACATCTGCTGGCGTATCTAAAAAGGTGATACCACATGATTTTAATTTATTCGTGTAGGTTGGATTAAACACCAAATCCCACGCGTTTTCGGGCATAGGGGTATCCCCTAGCGCAGCTTTAACTTTATCAACATTTATCCCCACCGTGTTATAACTCCACATCCAATCTACTAAATAAGTATTGCCTGGATCTAGAGCTGCCATCTGTTTTAAAATAATAGGGTCTAAATTCTTCCAGTTAGGTAGTTTGGATTTATCTAATTTTTGAAACAAACCACCATCAATTTGCAATTTAGCCCAGTTAGAGCCTGGCACGACAATGTCATAACCAGTATTTTTCGCTATCAGCTTGGCATGCAAAATCTCATTACTATCAAACACATCGTACTGCACTTTAATGCCAGTTTCTTTTTCAAAATTTGCAAGCGTATCAGGGGCAATATAGTCAGACCAGTTGTAAATGTTAAGCACTTTGTCTTCTGCTACTTTTTTTGCTGGATCCTCAGCATTACTGTCTGATTTTCCGCATGACACAGTAGCAAGCCCGATACCTATCATCGCCATGCTAAGAAAAATTTTGCTATAAGAAAAATTCATATGAATAACCCCTTAAATAAGTGAATAATTGATAAACTTTTATTGTTAAACCTACGTTACATTTAAACCAATTGCATCTATAAAAATAATTGAAAAATTATTAAAAGTAATCTTACATCATGTATTCAACAGTCACCATACCTAAATCGAGGCAAACTTTAATTACATAACGCCTTGTTTTTTTAAATCTTTTAATGTGGCGTCTAAACAGTATTTTATTAATCCTACCATGTCATCAATTTGTGCTTTTGTAATCACTAATGGCGGAGCAATAATCATCCGATCTCCGACTGCACGCATAATTAATCCATTAGAAAAACAATAACTTCTGCATATCATACCCACGCCCAGTGATTCGTCAAATCCAATGTAATTTTCTTTATCTTTCATTAATGCAAACCCCGCGACTAAACCACAAGTTTCAGCGCCACCAACCAATGGGTGGCTCGATAATTCTGCAAATTTTTGTGCAAGGTATGGGCCTGTTTCATTTCGTACACGATCCACCAAGCCTTCGTGTTCTAAAATTTCAATATTGGCTAACGCGACCGCACAAGCAACTGGGTGACCAGAATAGGTGTAGCCATGATTAAAATCACCGCCTTGCTCAATCAACACATTAGCAACTCGTTTACTAATCACTACGCCACCGAGCGGAATGTAGCCTGAAGTAACTCCTTTGGCAAAAGTCATTAAATCTGGCTTACAGCCAAGTAATTGTGAACCGAACCAATAACCAAGACGCCCGAAACCACAAATCACTTCATCACAAATCAATAAAATTCCGTATTTGTCGCAAATACGTTGAATTTCTGGCCAGTAAGTTTTAGGTGGAATAATCACACCACCCGCACCTTGTATCGGCTCACCGATAAAAGCGGCCACTTTATCTGCACCCACTTCAATAATTTTTTTTTCTAACCATCCTGCCGCCTCAATTCCAAACGCATCCTTATCTTGAGTGGGCGCGATACCGTAATGATAAGGCTGCTCTATGTGAACAATATCTGGAATTGGCAACCCCCCCTGCTCATGCATATAACTCATACCACCAAGAGATGCGCCTGCCATGGTTGAGCCATGGTAGGCATTTTTACGACTAATAATGACTTTACGTTCTGGCTGCCCTAAAGTCGCTCAATAATGGCGGACCATACGTACATTCGTATCGTTAGACTCTGAACCTGAAGTGCTAAAAAATACATGACTATAATTATCACCAGCTAACTTAATAATTTTTTCAGCCAATTTCACTGCTGGCACGTTGGTAGTTTGAAAAAAACTATTGTAGTAAGGTAATTCTTGCATCTGTTTGGTCGCAGCATCCACTAGCTCTTTGCGTCCATAGCCTACATTTACACACCACAAACCCGACATCGCATCTAAAATTTTCTCACCTTTGGAATCCCAAATATAGATGTTGTCAGCTTTAGTAATAATTCGTGCACCTTTTTCCGCCAAACTTTTATGGTCGGTAAAAGGGTGGTAATAATGTGCTGAATCTATTGCTTGAATATCGTTTGTATTGATAATCATCATGTTCTCAATTCAAAATAACTTGTTTAACTAAATGTCTCTAGTAGTCAGTTTTTAAAGTTAACTAAACGTGCATTAAAAGATGCTCACGTTCCCACGGACTAATCACCCGCATAAACTCATCATGCTCAGTTTCTTTCACTGCCAAATAGACATTAATGAAATTCTCACCGAGTACTTTATGTAATGCTTTTGCATTTTCTAGCTCTCGTAATGCTTCAGATAAACCCCGTGGCAACTGGTAATCCGAAGCATAGGCACTGCCTGTGGTTACTGCAGTTGGTTGCAATCTCTCAACAATGCCAAGATAGCCACAAGCCAGCGTAACTGCCATTGCCAGATAGGGATTTGCATCCGCACCTACAACGCGATTCTCAATACGGCGCGCGGTTGGATCAGAAACAGGCACCCGAATACCTACGGTACGATTGTCATAGCCCCACTCAATATTAATTGGTGCCGCACCATTCCGTACAATTCGACGATAAGAATTTACATACGGCGCTAATATTGCCATGGCTGCTGGCAAATATTTTTGCAGGCCTGCGATATAGTGAAAAAATAGTGGTGAAGCTTCTCCATCTGGCTTGCTAAAAATGTTTTGTCCCGTTTTAGTGTCGATTACACTTTGGTGAATATGCATGGCTGAACCAGGTTCGTTCTGCATTGGTTTCGCCATAAAAGTGGCATACATATCGTGTCGCATAGCTGCTTCACGAAGCATACGTTTAAAGAAAAATGACTTGTCAGCCAAAATCATAGGCTCATCGTGCAAAAAGTTAATTTCCATTTGCCCTGCACCAAACTCATGGATCAATGTGTCTAGCTCTAAGCCCATTAGTTCAGAATAGTCATAAATATCTTCAAATAATGGATCAAATTCGTTTACTGCATCGATACTGTACAATTGCCGACTAGTTTCTCTACGGCCACTACGACCAATCGGCGGTTGTAATGGCAAATCCGGGTCAGTATTCCGTGCCAATAAGTAAAATTCCAATTCTGGCGCCACAATAGGTGTCCAACCTAAATCTTGAAATAAACCAGTGACACGTCGTAGCACATTGCGCGGAGCGAAGTCAATTGGCGTACCATCATGGCCTACACAGTCCATAATCACTTGTGCTGTCGGATCAATTGCCCAAGGCACAAGTTTTAATGTGGCAGGGTCTGGAAGCAAGACCATGTCCTTATCCGTAAAACCCATCACATCATCATAGCCAGTATGTCCCTCTGGCGACTCGCCAGTCACTGTCACACCAAGCACTGCTTCCGGTAAACGCATCGCACGTTCCGTTGAGAATTTCTCGCGTGGTAAAATTTTACCGCGCGCAACTCCTGTAAGGTCAGGTACCAAGCACTCAACCTCGGTAATATTATTGTCACTCAGCCATTTATCCATATCGATATGGTTATGAATTGTGGTGTACGCCATTTTTATTCTCCTGTACTACTTTTCATATAATCTGTTTTTTTAATTTACGAAATCTCGCATTATCTGGCACATTATAAAAAACTAATCTGGTGGCTTATTTCTAAGCATGCGCACCCGACAAGCATCTCCAAAAGCATTAAAAATGGCATTATAAGCAGGATTATCCATGACCTTCCACTCTGGGTGCCATTGAACACCAAGTGCAAAAGCATTTGCACTCAAAACGCTTAAAGCTTCCACCAAGCCATCTGGCGAAGTCGCTTCAGCCACCAATTTAGCCCCTAATCTATCTATACCCTGCCCGTGTACAGAGTTCACCATCATCTTTTGCGCACCCACAATACCTGCCAATTGCCCATTCATTGTCAAATTAACGATATGTGAAGGCCCGTATTGAATGTCGACAGATGCATCCTTTGCCTCACGGTGGTCATTAAATCCCGCAAGCTCATGCACTGCCTGATGCAAACTGCCACCGAAAGCGACATTAATTTCTTGAAATCCACGGCAAATACCTAATAGAGGCATTTCTGCCTTTATCGCAGCATGTATCAATTTCAATGTAAGTGAATCGCGAGCGGTGTCTAATGGCAAAGATGGATTATGCACCGCTTGACCAAAATGGGATGGATGAACATTTGAAACTGCACCTGTTAACAAAATACCATCGGCTATTTCTAGCAGCGCATCAATATCCAATTGGTCACTAATCGCAGGCACTACTAGCGGCAATGCGCCGGCCGCGTCAACTAAAGCCATGATGTACTTATGCCCTGCAACATGAAATGAGTGGTCTCCCAGCTGTTTTACATCAGCAGGCAATAGAATGACTGGCTTTCTTTTTGATGTTACTCGTTTTGTAACGATGCCGAGATTCATGAATGATAGGTTTCTACATTTAAGGTTAATTGACTTATGCTAATAAATTGCTTAGCCAATGTGATAAGTATAATATTCCTAAAATTGGTAATGCTACAAGTACCATTTAAATTATTTTGATAGAACCACTTAACGCAACTAAAAAAACTTAATTCACAAGGAAAACTTTCAATAATGAAACAACTAGTGCTGTCTGAGTGGCTGTTAACCGTATTGAACCAAGGTAGTTTTCCTCAACGTATGCCGAATCATCGGCGTATTTACGAGGCAATGCGACGCGCCATTACCAGTCAGGTATTGCCCGCTGGAGCCCGCTTGCCGTCTACTAGAAGTTTAGCTGAAGATTTAACCGTATCACGTAATACCATACTTGCGGCCTTTGAACAGCTCTTAGACGAAGGCTATGTTGCTGCCAAAACTGGTAGTGGTACCTATGTAACCTACAACCAATCTGACGCATTCTCAGCTATCGATAGTACAGTCGAATCTAATGTTGAATCTAATAAGGAGCCTAAAGAATCATTTAAAAAAGACGTCAAAATAAGTGTCTTACAAAAAAAAGATAACCCGGCTTTATCATCGCTCTCACAACGCGGCAAGTCTGCGGCAGGTTTAAGCAATGCTCAAATCAATTCAGATAGCATAAATCCCAAAAAAATCAGTCATGAAGTTCAACCTTTTACGCCAGGCGCAGATGATTATGCTGGATTTCCCTATGCATTATGGCGCCGACTACTCAATCGCCAGTGGCGCGCGCCTGACCCGTCACTTCTTGATTCCAGTCATGACGGTGGCTATTTACCCTTACGAAAAGCTATTGCAGATTACTTACGTGTGTCACGCGCAGTCAATCTTACTTTTGACCAAGTGCTTATCACATCAGGCTCTCAGCAATCAATTGATTTGTGCGCCCGCTTACTGACTGACCATAATGACTGTGCATGGATAGAAAATCCTTGTTATTGGGCCGCCAGACGTGTGATGGAAGTCAATGGCTTAAGGCTACATCCAGTCAATGTTGATAAAGACGGCTTAGCCCCCACCACAAAAGATTACCGCATCACTCCTCGACTTATTTACACAACACCATCGCATCAATATCCCAAAGGCATGGTCATGAGTTATGGTCGCAGGCGCTTATTGTTAGATTATGCGCAGAATATCGGCGCATGGATTATTGAGGATGATTATGATAGTGAGTTTCGCTTTGAAGGTCGCCCAATCTCGTCACTTCAAGGCATGGATCAGAATAACCGTGTACTTTATTTAGGTACTTTTTCTAAGGTGATGTATCCAGGCATTAGATTAGGCTACTTAGTTGTACCACCAAACCTCATAGAAAGCTTTAAAAATGGCTTATATGAATTACAGAGACCTGGGCAAGTGGTGATTCAAGCGGCACTTGCCGACTTTATAGAAGAAGGCCATTTTGCTAGCCACATTCGCCGTTTAAGACAAATTTATGGTGAACGTAGACGTTTGCTACAAGCTTCATTAGCACCTGTAGCAAGTGTGGGTGCACGGCTGTCAAGGGTGGATTCTGGGCTGCATTTAGTGGTGGAATTTGACCAAGAATGCGACGATTTACGTGTAGCTCAACTAGCAGCCGAACAAGGCTTACGCGTGTATCCACTATCCCATTACGGTATGGGTGAAAATCCAGAAAAAGGACTCATTATTGGCTATGCATATTCCGCAACAGAGCATATTACGGAATATGGAAGTAAGCTAGCCGAAGTTATACAAACAGCTTTAAAACAGTTAGACTAATCAACAAACCGCAATGAACTTGACATTTAAATAGCCCTTATTTTAAGTTATACAGGTATGCATCAACAGTTAATAATTAAATTTAGTTCGTTTAGGAATAGAATTAAGGTCGTATATATGAGTAAAAAACCAATCAAAAAATTATATATGGAATAACGTAAAAATAAAATTCCACCACCATAAAAGACGGAGTTTAAGCGCTAACTGATAAATATTAGCTTGCTTAAGTCAATTAAACTATTTTTATATTCAATTTCTAAAAGAATGAATTTAATATCATCCTAGCTTGTCTCGCAATTGATACCACAACATGCCTAATACAAGTACTGGTGTACGCAACAATTTTCCACCAGGAAAATCATGATGCTTTATGCTTGCTAACAAATCTAAGCGCTCTGCCTGACCTGCTATGGCCTCTGCTACCAGCTTTCCTGCCAAGCCAGTCAATCCAACACCGTGCCCTGAAAAACCTTGCAGATAATAAACGTTAGGTGCGATTCGACCAAAATCTGGCGCACGATTCATTGTAATATCAACAAAACCACCCCAAGTAAATTTAACGTTAGTGCCTTTAAGTTGGGGGAAAGTTTGAATCATACGTGCATGCATAGTTTGCGTAAGGTTAGGTGGCGTTAAAGCGCTATAACTCACTCGTCCACCGAAAATCATGCGTGGCCCACTAAATTCCTTATTCGCAGAAAACCTAAAGTAATCGAGAACAAAATTAGTATCGCAAACAGCTGCATTAGTGGGGATTAAATTGCTAGCTAAACTAGGCTCAATCGGCTCGGTAGCAATGATGTAAGTGCCAACAGGCATAATACGATTAACTAAACTAGGCGCAAGTTTTGGCGAAATTTCAGGTAGATACATATTACCTGCCAGCACAACGAACTTTGCTTTCACACTGCCAGTCGCAGTCTGTAAATAAGCTGATTCATTATTATTGGAATTTCCATGTTGCATTGCCGTAACAGCTGAATTTTGGTAAATACGCACACCAATACGGCTGGCACCTTTAGCCAAACCGAGACAATAATTTAGAGGATGCAAATGTCCTGAACGCTTATCATAATAGCCATTATAGTATCGTGTGCTATTAATCCATTGTTGAATGTCTTTCGATTCTATCCACTGCGCATCAATATCGTATTGATAGCGCTTTGCCATATCCTCATACCAACAACGTAAATATGCACCTTTTTTTTCACTAACCGAAACGCCCAAAAAACCATCTGTTAGATCACAATCAATATTAAATCGTTTAACCCGCTCACGGACTAAATCTAAGGCTTCTAGCGTCATGCCCCATACTTTTTTTGCAGCATCAAAGCCTAATGATTTTTCAATCACTGATTGCTCACAAGCTAAGCCAGCAATAATTTGTCCACCATTGCGCCCACTTGCCCCCCAACCTATGTGTTTTGCTTCTAATACCACCACTGAATAACCTCTATCTGCTAGCTCGATAGCTGCAGACAGCCCTGCAAAACCACCACCCACTACGCACACATCCGCTTCGACATTAGTTTCTAGATTAGAATAATTGGGGTGCTCATTGGCACTAGCTGCATAATAAGAGTTTTGCGTGAGCTTTAGTTCTGTGGCGGCGGACATCTATTTACCTTTTTTTTAATTTGTAAACTTTAAATGATGGTTCTTGTAAGAGCCGATAGTTAGATGGTAAACTATTTTTTGGTTTAACAAATAGAGCCAATTTAGCATTTTTGTTAGAGCCACTTTGTAAACTTTTTAAGTAGACAAATGCTATGTTATCTCCAAATTTAATCAAAAATGCTTTAGCTCTACTCGCTACTGAGCGCGAGCACTATCTTCAACTGCATCCAAATTCCATTAAGTTATACCAAAAGACTAAACAGCACTTTTTATATGGCGTGCCTATGCATTGGATGAATGACTGGGGAACACCAGCACCTCTATTTGTATCAAAGGCACAAGGTGCGCACTTTTTCTGTGCTGATGGTATTAAATATTCTGATTTTTGTTTAGGCGACACTGGCGCCATGTTTGGCCATAGCCCTAAACCTGTGGCTCACGCCATCGCTGCGCAAGCAAGCAAGGGCTTCACTGCGATGCTGCCTTCTACCCTTGCATCAGATGTAGGTGATGCGCTCGCTGAGCATTTTGGTCTAGCCTACTGGCAACTCGCCACTACCGCGACTGATGCGAATCGCTTTGTATTACGTTGGACACGCGCTGTCACACAGCGTAGTAAATTATTGGTATTTGATGGCTGTTATCACGGAACTATTGATGACACCATGGTAGACATTGCTGATGGCGAAACAATTAATCGCAACAGTCTACTTGGCCAAGTATACGATTTAGGTTTACATACCGTAGCAGTTCCATTCAACGACATTGTCGCAGTAGAACGCGAACTAGCCAAAGGCGATATTGCCTGCGTACTCACTGAACCAGCACTCACCAACTGTGGTATGGTGTTGTCGCAAGCGGGTTTTATTGAAAACTTACGAAGACTTACCACAAAGTATGGCAGTTTATTGATATTGGATGAAACGCATACCATCTCTACAGGGCGTGGCGGCTGGGCAAAGGCAAATAATGTGGCGCCTGACTTTTTAGTTATCGGTAAACCGATTGCAGGCGGTCTGCCTGCGGCGGCCTACGGTTTCAGCAAAGACATGGCAGACCGCATGAAGGCCGCAAAAGACAGCGCACCTGTTGGACATTCAGGCATAGGCACAACATTATCAGGCAATATGATGACACTGACTGCCATGCATGCCACCTTAACTCAAGTGGCAACAAACACTGCTTACGCACACATGCTGGCACTAGCAGAACAACTAGCACAGCAGCTTACATTCTCAATCAAGTCTCATAATTTACCGTGGAACATTACCCGCCTAGGTGCGCGCTTAGAACTACAATTTTGTGAAAACACACCAAACAATGCACAACAAGCTCGTGATGCACAAAATGAAGCTATTGAAAGCGCTATCCATTTATATTTACTCAATCGAGGCATCCTACTTACGCCTTTTCACAACATGATGTTAGTTTGCCCTGCAACAACTGGGAAAGATGTTAAAAAATTAGTCGATGTATTTAAAGTATGTTTGAAGGAATTATGTAATGAGTAAAACAATAAATCATATTATTGATTTTGCAACAAACCAAGCTGCTGAGGAAATAGATATTGTGCCGCAAAAGCTTGTAGTGACTGGCGTTGCAAGCGATGCCAATATCAAAATCACCATGAAAACGCACAATCATTACACCGATCCAAGTGAGCAATTTTTTTCAGGCATTTGGCAAAGTAGTATAGGCGCAAAAACTGTGAACTACTCTGAGGATGAAGTGTGCGTTATTTTAGAAGGCAGAGTGCGGATAACTGATTTAAATGGCAACGCTAAAGAATTTGGTGTTGGAAGTACATTTGCCCTTCCCGCTGGATTCAAAGGTACTTGGGAAACATTAGAGCCAGTAAAGAAAATCTATGTCATTTGGCAAGCCAAATAGTTTTCTATGCAGAATCTAGGCAATACGATCAGTTTTATGTAGCAACCAATTAAAAACCTCATTTGCCACTGGCGTGCGCGGTTCTAAACGTGAACGCATAAGCCACAATCTTGGCAATGATTTTGGTGGAATTTGACTTAATACTTTCACCTTCCCTTCTTTAACTGCTTGGTTTGCAAGTGCGCTTGATAAAAACCCGACACCTAATTCATGTATAACTGCTTCTAACAAAATTCGACTATCTTCAATCGTCGCACCTCTTGTTAGCTGCAAATCTTTGAACTCATCACCAGTCAACCTTCCTCCCCAAGTAGGCTCTCCTTCAAGTAATAATAATGGTGCTTTTTCTAGTAGCTTAGGATAAGGGAAATGGCGGATACGCTGTGCGGTTTGCACGCCGCAAATGCCAATTGAAGAATCTTCTAAAAGGGCAACACATTCCACATCATCGGACGGTCAATCTCGCGCACGTCTTTCTCAGTCATAATCCAAACTTCAATCGCTGGATAGATAAGCTTGAGTTTACCTAAGCGCGGCATTAACCAACCTTGCGCAAAATCTGGAGGGCAAGCAATGAGTACAGAATCGCTACTTTTATAAGGCTCAATTCGACCAATGCCTGATGATAAACGTGACAAGGTTTCTCGAACAGTTTCATATAATAACTCACCCGCAGCAGTTAAAGTCACACCTTTGCCATTTCTAAAAAATAAGCTCTGGCCTAATAGCTTTTCTAACTTTAACAGTTGTTGGCTAATAGCAGATTGCGTGAGCGACAACTCTTCAGAAGCCTTAGAAAAACTGCCTAACCTAGCTGCAGCATCAAAAGCAATAAGATATTTAAATGGCGGGAATGGTTTGCTCATGGTATTAAAAAAATTAATATCTGGGCAAGTATAACTAATTGCATGACTGATGTAAAACTGTCAATATAAGTGCATTATTAAAGGAGATTGTCTTGGCTAACTCTGATGCATTTGGCGATAGCGCTATTACCCGTAAAAACTTAAAAGGCTATGAGCGCGACAATACCTATGCGGGGGTTTTGTCATTCATGCGTAGGCAATACACCAAAAATCTAGAAGGTGTTGATATCGTCGTTTCTGGTATTCCGCTCGACATCGCCACCACTTTTCGCAGTGGCGCACGCATGGGACCTGCCGCGGTGCGAGCAGCATCAGTACAAATGAACGAATTGATTCACCCTTGGGGATTTGGGCCTTGCGATCGATTGGCCGTAATTGATTATGGTGATTGCTGGCTGGATTCACATAACCCGCTTACCGTATTTTCTTCAATCTATGAGCACGCAAAAACCATCTTGAAATCAAATGCCAAAATGCTCACTTTAGGCGGTGATCATTACATTACTTACCCGTTGTTAAAAGCTCATGCTGAAAAATTTGGCGCACCGCTGTCGATTATTCACTTTGACGCACACTGCGACACGTGGGCGGATGATGAACCCAATTCTCTTAACCATGGCAGCATGTTCTATAAAGCAATTAAAGATGGCTTGATAGACCCTGCCACGTCTGTGCAAATAGGCATCAGAACATGGAACGAAGATTTTATGGGCGTGAACGTGCTTGGGGCAGATTGGGTGCACGAGCATGGTGTGGCGGCAGTCGTGCAAAAAGTACATGAAATTGTGGGTAAGCGAAACGTGTATCTAACGTTTGATATTGATTGCCTTGACCCCGCCTTTGCGCCTGGCACAGGCACACCAGTGGCTGGTGGCTTAAGCTCTGCCCAAGCACTGGCGATTTTACGCAAGTTTGTTGGCTTAAATATTATTGGCATGGACGTGGTAGAAGTAGCGCCTGCCTACGACCACAGTGAAATTACCGCATTGAGTGCGGCGCAAATTGCGGCAGAAATGTTGTGCGTGATCAGCGCCGAACTGAAATAATTTTTAATACTTTTTTTAAAAGGAAATTCAATTGATGTGCAATTTATGGCGTGACCGTTTTTTAGCAATTCTGATATTTGGCTTAGCTTCAACAAACGCGGCATCCGCGCCAGAAAAGCTTTTAAACATAAATAATTGGGCGGAATACATTGGTGAAAACACCGTTAAGAACTTTGAAAAAGAAACGGGCATTAAAGTGCGTTACGATAACTTTGATTCCAACGAAGTATTGCTGGCTAAAGTGATTGCAGGCAAGACTGGTTACGATATCATAATTCCCTCATCTGACTTTGGCCGCATTATGATTGATGGCGGAAAAGTGCAAAAGCTAGATCGTAAAAAACTCAGTAATTGGGGCAATTTAAACCCAATCGTGATGAAGCAGATGGAAAAGCTTGACACTGGTAACCAGTATATGGTGCCTTGGCTAGGTGGTTCAGTGAGTGTGGGGTATAACGTAGATAAAGTAAAAGCAGCACTTGGCACGGAACCAATGCCAGTCAACCCATTTGAGTTGGTTTTTAATCCAAAATATACCTCAAAACTCAACAAATGCGGAATCGCCATGCTTGATAGCGCAAGTGACGTTTTTCCCTCTGCGCTTATTTACGTAGGCAAGCCAGCATTTAGTAGCAAAGCGGCAGATTACAAATTAGCCACAGATATGCTGCAAAAAGTGCGTAAAGATATCAAGATTTTCACCTACAACGGTCACATTACAGATTTAGCCATGGGTAATATTTGCGTGGCATTGGGTTATGGCAGCGATTTTAATAACGCATCTTTTCAAGCCAAAGAGGCCAAAAATGGCATTAAAATTGAAGCGCCATTACCACCAAACGGCATGCAATTTGGCTTTGAATCGATGATGATTCCTGTTGATGCTCCAAATCGTGAAAATGCACTGCTGTGGATGAATTATATTTTACGCCCTCAAGTGCAGGCCGAAATTACCAACTATACGATGTTCACTAGCCCAAATTTGGCTGCTCGTAAATATATAGACCCAGATGTACTTGCCAACAAAATCGCATTTCCACCTGATGCTTATTTAAGTAGTAAAGCGTAGTTTTATCAAGTGCGTAGCAACACCACACGCCGCGTGATGACAAGAGCGTTCACTAAATTAAAATCTGGCCTATAACAAAAAATATCCACGAGGTATTTCGTGGATATTTTTTATCAAGCTAGCTTACTCAATCAAACTACTTTACTAGCGAAACAATCGCCTCGATTTCAACCAGTACATCACGCGGCAATTTTGCAACTTGTACAGTAGACCTTGCTGGCGTGTGACTGCCAAAAGTATCACCGTAGATTTTATTCATTACAATAAAGTCATCCAAGTTTTTTAAGAATACGGTAGTTTTTACTACTTTAGATAAATCTGCACCTGCCGCTTCAATCACCGCTTTTAAGTTAGCCAAAACCTGTGTGGTTTGCACTGCGATATCTCCATCATTCAGAGTACCATCTGCGCGCAGAGGAATTTGACCCGAAGTAAACAATAAATCACCCACGACCATGGCTTGTGAGTATGGGCCAATTGCAGCAGGTGCGTTAATCGTTTGAATTATGTGCATATGAAAACCTTTGATGAAAAATTAGCTAAGAAATTAGATAGCGAGATTATATATTTGATGGATCAAAATATTGAAAATGTGCTCGCTTCACATTACAAAATAGCTCATAAGCGATCGTGCCAGCACTTGTAGCAACATCATTTGCAGATACGGCATTACCCCATAACTCTACGTGACTACCAATGGTTACACTTGAAATATCTGTTAAATCTACAAACAACATATCCATAGACACACGACCGATTAGGCGCGTCATTTTATCATCAACTGCCATGGGCGTGCCCGTGACGGCGGACCGTGGATAGCCATCAGCATAGCCACAAGCTACAACGCCAACAATGGTGTCGCGCTCGGCAGTAAAGATGCTGCCATAGCCTATAGATTCACCTTTTTTGATATTGCGAATTGAAATAATTTGAGATGTCAGTTGCATTACAGGCTTTAACTTTGTATCTACTATCATTAATGGATTTGAACCATATAGCATAATGCCTGGCCGAGTCCAATCGCAACTAGCTTGCTTCCAGCCTAGAATCGCCGCTGAGTTAGCCAAACTCGTCTCAGCATTTAAACCTTGAATCGTATTTTTAAAAATCTCAATTTGTTGCAATGTATGGTCTGATTTCAAATTATCTGCATTCGCAAAATGTGTCATCAGCACCATTTTTTCTATATTTTTATGACCTTTTAAGCGCTTGTAAGCTTGCACATATTCAGTTGGCGACAAACCTACTCTATGCATATCGCTGTCCATTTTTAGCCATACTTGCAAAGGTTTTGCGAGCTTAGCTTGCAAAAAAATCTCAAGCTGCCATTGCGCATGCACCACAATCCACAAATCATTTGCAACGATTTCTGTTAACTCAGCCACTTCAAAAAAACCTTCTAACAGCAGAATTGGTTCAGAAATTCCAGCTTCACGCAATTGCAAAGCTTCTTCTAAACACGCAACTGCAAAGCCATCCGCTTCGCCTTCAATAGATTTAGCGCAATGCACAGCGCCATGCCCATAAGCATTCGCCTTAACCACAGCCAGCGCTTTACCGCCATAACATTGCTTGGCAACGCGGTAGTTGTGTCTAAACGCATCTAAGCGTATGTGCGCAATGGCTGGGCGACTCATATATAGTTCTTTATTTTCATTTTAAGCACGCCTGCAATCACAAGAGCTACCCCAAAATACTAGTTAAAGCTGATTATTCATGCGTGAAAGTTCGCATGGATATTGGTCTGCAGGGCAGCTGTTTTTGTGTTCATATTGTACCGCGTGAACTACCCCGCCGTAAACGACAGAACTTCTAACTTCAACGGTACAAGCGCAAAATTGTTAAATTAATATCGTGAAATTGCAAAATCTTCACTTCGAATCGCTGTGCGCTCATTCGCCAATAAATCCGCCAATACTTGGCCAGAGCCACAAGCCATCGTCCAACCCAATGTGCCGTGACCAGTGTTGAGCCAAACGTTATCAAACCTTTCAGAAGCCTTGCCTATGATGGGCGTGCCATCTGGCGTCATGGGGCGCAAGCCAGTCCAGAATTTCGATTGTGAAATATCACCTGCATTCGGAAATAATCCTCCAAGCACCATCTCTAATGTTTCGCGACGACGAGGATTCAAGCTTAAATCAAAGCCCGCCAACTCTGCCATACCGCCGACTCTGATTCTGTCGTCAAAACGCGTAATAGCAACTTTATAAGTTTCATCCATCACTGTAGATATTGGTGCGACGGCAGTGTTGATAACTGGCACGGTGAGTGAATAGCCTTTGACTGGATATACTGGAATCTGTAAGCCTAATCCTTGTAATAATTCACGCGTATAACTACCTAGAGCTAAAACGTATTGGTCAGCATACAAAGTCTCAACACCTGCGTCGGTAGTAATTTCCACGCCAGAGAGCTTGTTATTGGTGTTGAATAAGCGATTAATACTGACGTCTTGACGAAATTTTACGCCAATCGCTTTGGCCTTTTCAGCCAGATTACTTGTAAATAACTGGCAATCCCCCGTTTCATCATGCGGTAAACGCAAACCGCCTAAAAGATTGTCTTTTACCGAAGCCAAACCCGGCTCTACATTAACGCAACCTTCAGGGTCCAAATGTTCAAACGGCACGCCCATACGACTAAGTACGGCAATGTCTTTCGCTTCTGCATCCAATTGTTTTGGTGTGCGAAAAACCTGTAATGTGCCTTGAGTGCGGCCTTCATAAGATATACCTGTCTCAGCACGTAACTCGCTCAAGCAATCACGGCTATATTCAGCTAAGCGCACCATGCGCTCTTTATTACGGTCGTAACATTTAGCATTGCAGTTTTGCAATAACTTCAAAGTCCATTGCAACTGCCACAAACTAAAATCTGGCTTAAGCGCTAACGGCGAATGGCGTTGAAATATCCATTTAAGTGCTTTCATCGGCACGCCAGGCGCTGCCCATGGTGCTGAGTAACCTGGTGAGATTTGCCCAGCATTTGCAAAACTTGTTTCTAAACCCACCGCTGGTTGACGATCTAGCACGGTGACATCAAAGCCCTTTTGTGCCAAATAATAAGCACTACTGACACCAATAACACCCGACCCCAATATGAGCACCCGCATCACGATTCTCCACAAACACCTTGTAAAATTACATTAATAACGCTTGGCACTAGTTTATTGGCAAATATTACTAATTATCAACTTAATTAATACTTTAAATAAGTTGTATCTACTAAAAATTATTAAAAAATTATAATAAACATCTAAATTTTTACTTTATGATAGTTTATATCTAACTTTAACTAGGAACTTATCATGCGCATTCGCACTCATGCAGTTCGTGAAATAGATCGTATAGACCTTAAAATACTGTCAGTGTTGCAAGAAAGTGCGCGCATTCCAATTACCGAACTTGCCGAGCGCGTCGGGCTTTCTGTCACGCCATGTGGGGAACGCGTTAAAACATTAGAAAAAGAAGGCGTGATACTTGGCTACCACGCTCGTTTAGACCCACATGCGCTGGGCCTAGGGTTGTTGGTATTTGTAGAATTAAAACTCTCAACCAAGTCTGGCGCTATTTTTAGCAAATTCAAGCAAGAAATTCTCAAACTACCTAGCGTGCTAGAATGCCATTTAGTTTCAGGAGATTTTGATTATTTAATCAAAGCGCGCATTGCTCAAATGGCAGATTACCGCACGTTGTTAGGTGATATATTGCTCACATTACCCGGTGCACAAGAATCTAGAAGCTATATTGTGATGGAAGAAGTAAAAGAAAACTTTGCATTGCCACTGTTAGAATCTAAAGAGTAGAATCAATTTACCTTTGATTCATCTTTAAAACTGCCGAGGTCATAAAATGCTTAATATCCCAACACAATTATTTATCAATGGTCAATTCATCAAAGGTGATGGCGCTTTGATAAGCGTGTTGAACCCAGCAACAGGTGAAGAAATTATACAAATTGCAGAAGCCTCACTTGAGCAAATCCAGCAAGCCGTCAATGCAGCAGCTATAGCCTTTAAAACATGGAAAAAGACTACTCCACGTGACCGCGCAACCATGCTACTCAAGCTTGCTGATGCCATTGAAGCGGATGCTGAAGATTTTGCAGCATTGGAATCCATGAATTGTGGAAAACCATATTCAGCCGCACTGAATGATGAATTGCCTGCTATTGCCGATATATTCCGCTTTTTTGCAGGAGCTGTACGTAATATGACGGGCTCTCTGGCTGGCGAATATTTACCTGGTCACACCAGTATGATTCGTCGCGACCCTTTAGGTGTCGTTGCTTCTATCGCACCATGGAATTACCCGTTGATGATGGCCGCATGGAAGCTTGCTCCAGCCTTAGCAGCAGGCAATACGGTGGTTCTTAAACCATCTGAAATGACGCCGTTGACCGCATTAAAACTAGCGAAATTAATTGCTACGATTTTCCCTGCTGGAGTGGTGAACATTTTAAATGGTCGCGGTGAGTCTGTTGGCGCACCTATGATTTCACAACCGCAAGTACAAATGATTTCAATCACCGGTGACATTTCAACTGGTCAAAAAATCATGGATGTTGCAGCAAAAAATGTTAAACGCACACATTTAGAATTAGGCGGAAAAGCCCCAGTAATAGTGTTTGATGATGCTGATATTGCTTCTGTGGTTGAAGGTGTGCGCACCTTTGGCTTTTACAACGCAGGACAAGATTGCACGGCCGCTTGCCGAATTTATGCTGGTAAAAAAATCTATGATAAATTAGTGGCTGATTTATCCTTAGCAGTATCCAGCATCAAAGTAGGCGAACAAAAAGAAGATGGCGTAGAAATGGGACCATTAGTTTCAGCGCGCCAACGTGATCGAGTGGCAGGTTTTGTAGATCGCGCTGCAGCGCAAAAACATATTGAAATTACAACAGGCGGCAAAACATTTGATGGTCGTGGTTTCTTTTACCAACCAACCATTGTCGCAGGTGCTTTGCAAACCGATGAAATAGTGCAAAAAGAAGTATTTGGTCCTGTGGTCTCAATCACCCGCTTTGAAGATGAGGAACAGGTTGTGAACTGGGCAAATGATTCAGAATACGGCCTTGCTAGCTCAGTTTGGACTTCAGATGTATCAAGGGCTATGCGTGTCTCAGCAGAACTTCAATATGGTTGCACTTGGGTGAATACTCACTTTATGCTGGTTTCTGAAATGCCACACGGTGGAATGAAAAAATCAGGTTACGGTAAAGATATGTCGATGTACGCCATTGAAGATTACAGTAGCGTTAGACATGTGATGGTAAAGCTTTAGATATTGAGATTTAAATTAAGCTTAATTTACAACTTAAAACAACTCAACCTCACCAACTTTTTTATTATCATTCAAAGCACCTTGCGCTACAAGTTGCTCATAATGGCTAATTTGATTGCGTCCATTGTTTTTTGCAAAGTACAAAGCCGCATCTGCTCGGTCAATCAAGCTTGTAGAGGCATCTTCAGCGGAAATTTCCGTATAACCCGCACTAACTGTTACATTACCAATCTGAGGAAAAATAAAATTGCTGACCTTTTCTCTGAAGCGCTCGAGTATATTGGGTATATCAGTATGGCTCGCACATTCAAAAATAACTACAAACTCCTCGCCTCCAAAACGAAAGAGCGGATCAGCACTACGAAACGTTTGCGTCATTAACTGGGCAAATAAAAGTAAAACTTCATCACCGATTAAATGACCAAATTCATCGTTCACACGCTTAAAATGATCAATATCAAAAATTGCTAAATAGTTAATTTGATTAAAATTGTCATCTTTGCGCTTAGAAGTATCCAGCTTAAACTCAAGAATTTTATTAATCTTGTATTCAAATGTTTTTCGATTCAGTAAACCAGTTAAAGTGTCACGCTCATTGTCGTTGATAAGTTTGGTAAAGTTTTGATATATCTGTAGGAGCATAAGAATGCTTTTATGTAATTGATCATCATAAACAAAACTTTCAATAGCTATAATGGTCGGGACTTGGCCAGCAGCATTTGATAATGGATACAATCCAATTCGAGGCTCACCATCATGTTCAAAAATTCTGTGTTTACCTAATTTAGAACAATCAGTTAAGGCTTTTTTTAGCTCTAAAGAAAAGGTGTCTTGTCTAAAATCACTACCGATGGCTTCTGCTGAAAAAAGCTGCTTTCTGATATCAATAACGCGATAAATAACTACTAAACTAGCGTTATCGGGTGCAATCAAATCAAATAACGACTGCGCTAACGAATGTTCAAGTACCATGACATCGCGCTCATTAGTCAGTAAAATAAGTTTATTTAATATCAAATGTGTATTAGGTGTGTGCAAAATTACGATATCTGTAAATAATCAAATTAAATCAATCTAATTCAGAGCAAAGTGCTAAGCTGCACTCGCCGCTTGGCATATTGTAACAAACTCATCGGTATTCAATGATGCGCCACCTACTAAGCCACCGTCAATGTCAGGCATAGAAAATAACTTAGCGGCATTGTCGGCTTTAACACTACCTCCATAAAGAATACGAATATTCTGAGCTAAATCTTCATCTAACATCTCAATGTGTCCGCGCAAAAAACTTAGAATACCCTGCGCATGTTCTGGTGATGCTGCCTTGCCAGTGCCAATAGCCCATACTGGCTCATAAGCAAGCACACCGTTCGCTAAACCTTTAATGCCAACCACCTGAATCACTGCATTAAGTTGTCTAATAGTGACGAGGTCGGTAATACCTTCTTCGTATTCTGCTAAGGTTTCTCCCATACAAAAAATTGGTTTTAATCCTGCATTAGTGGCTACTTGAAAACGCTCACCAATAGAGTGATCCGTGTCATGACCACGCTGACGTCTCTCTGAATGGCCGATAATCACATATTCACAGCCAAACTCAGTTAGCATACCTGGTGCAACAGAGCCAGTATAAGCACCAGATTCATAACGGCTCATATTTTGACCACCCCAAGCAATCTGGCTATCTTTTAACATAGTTTCAGCTTGAAACAAATAAGGGTGTGGCATACATACTGCATAATCTGCATTTTTATAATCGCGAGTTCCATCCATTAAGCCTTCCAAAAAAGCTTTATTGCTTGATAACGACCCGTTCATCTTACGATTAGCAACTACCAGTTTACGTCTCATTTTAAACCCTCAGGCTATAAGCACCCACAATGACACTTTAGCTAACTTTTTTTAAATAGAATTAAGGAAAACAGCTATAAACACCTGTTTAATTATGCTCTAAAATGTCGGAGGACTACACGAGCTCACCAAGGTGCAAAGTTGCAAGCCTGCATTGCGAAAGCGATGTGGCTCGCTACTATTAAAATAATACGCATCACCAACGCTCAACACGCGCGTAGATTCCCCCACTGTCACTTCCAGTTTTCCAGAAAGGATGACACCACCCTCTTCGCCTTCGTGCTGTAGCATAATCATGCCTGTATCAGCACCGACTTCATAACTCTCAAACAGTATTTGTAGCACATGCCCCGCCCTTGCCGAGCCAATTTGGCGATAAGATATACCCTCACCTCCACTAATTTCTGTTAATTCTTGCGCTCTATAAAATACTTCACTTTTTACGCCTGGCAATTCATCAGAGAAAAACTCCGCTAAAGTCATGGGTAATCCTGCAAGTATACGTTTTAATGCGCTGACTGACGGGCTAGTGCTGCCCGATTCAATCAATGAAATAGTTGCATTGGCTACCCCCACCTTTTTTGCCAGCGCGCGCTGTGATAATTGGTGCCGTAAGCGCACCAAACGTAAACGAGAGCCTAAATCTGTATCCATCATTTATCCTCTAACAATCCATTGACATCTATAATCATTAAAACTGTTTAAACTGTTAAATATTCAATAACATTGTATAAATTAATATCAATTAAATCAATAAGATAATATTATTAAAAACCAGCCTTGACATACTTTTCTAAACATTTGAATATACGTCTAATAATAATGTTTTCAGGATTAAAAATGTCTCACCATGCGTCAGCCACATTACCCAACATGTCCAACTATTGGATGCCATTCACCGCCAATCGTCAATTTAAAGCGATGCCTAGGTTATTTAAAGCGGCTAAAGGCAACTACTATACTTCAATAGATGATAGACAAATACTCGACGGTACAGCAGGTTTATGGTGTGTACCTGCCGGCCATGCTCGCACAGAAATTGCATCAGCCGTCGGCAATCAACTACTCACATTAGATTACGCACCGGCTTTTCAATCAAGCCATCCGCTGGCATTTGAGGCGGCAGAACGCCTTGCAGAATACATGCCAGAAGGATTAGATCGCGTATTTTTCACCAACTCAGGCTCAGAATCTGCTGATACTGCGCTTAAAATAGCTTTGGCCTATCATCGTGTCACAGGTAACCCAATGCGAAACAAACTGATTGGTCGTGAACGTGGATATCACGGGGTTAATTTTGGTGGTATTGCTGTGGGTGGTATTGCAGGCAATCGAAAATCTTTTGGTAACGGATTAGCTGGTGTAGATCACATTCGGCATCCGCTTGATATTGCCAACAATGCTTTTACCAAAGGAGTTCCAGCAGATGGTGGTATAGCTTTAGCCAATGAATTCGAACATCGCATTATGACCTTACATGACCCTTCCACCATCGCAGCACTAATTATTGAGCCAATGCAAGGCTCAGCTGGTGTGATTGTGCCACCGACCGCTTACTTGAAGCGCCTGCGTGAAATTTGCACTAAAAATGGCATTTTGCTAATATTTGACGAAGTGATTACGGGCTTTGGTAGATTAGGCACAAAGTTTGGTGCAGATTACTTTGACGTCATTCCAGACATTCTTACCTGCGCAAAAGGGCTAACTAATGGTGTAGTACCAATGGGTGCAGTCGCAGTTAGACGCGAAATATACGATGCTTTCATGGAAAACTCTGCTGTTGGCGGCATTGAATTGCCGCATGGCTATACTTATAGTGCGATTCCGATTGCTTGTGCAGCGGCTATTGCAACACTTGATATTTTTGCAACTGAAAAACTAGAAGACCGAGCTTTTAGTTTAAGTGACTACTTTGAGCAAGCTGCGCATAGTTTAAAAGGCTTGCCGATGATTAAAGACATTCGCAACATCGGGTTAGTAGCAGGTATTGAGTTTGAATCAATTTCAGGAAAAATGGGGGCATTTGCTTTTGCAACCTACCTAAAATGCTATGAGTTAGGCTTACATGTGCGCTTTACAGGGGACATTATCGCCATATCGCCACCGCTGACTATAGAAAAACATGAGATTGATCAGATTTTTAATACACTTAGTGATGCCATCAAATACGTAGCAAGCCAAGGTGAAGCTGGTTTGAATGCTAATAACTATCTTAAAAATGAACAAATATGGGCGCTGCAACAGCAGTCAACCGATTGAAAATTAGTCAAATATTGGAGCAACAAAAATGAACATCAAAACCATTGGTCATTACATTAATGGCCAGCATGAAGTTGGCACTAGCGGCAGACTTAGCGACGTTTACAACCCTGCTACTGGCGAGGTACAAGCCAAGTTAAGTAACGCCTCAGCCTTAGAAACATTAGCCGCCATTACAGCGGCTCAGGCCGCTTTTCCGGATTGGTCAACTACACCGGCATTACGTCGGGCGCGAATTATGTTCAAATTCAAAGCACTACTTGACGAACATGCAAATGACTTAGCGAAAGCAATATCACTTGAGCACGGCAAAACCATTAGCGATGCACGTGGCGAAGTTACTCGTGGCATTGAAGTCGTCGAATTTGCTTGTGGCATGCCCCACCTAATGAAAGGTGATTATAACGACCAAGTCGGCACTGGTATAGATACTTACAGCATGCATCAACCGTTAGGTGTGGTTGCTGGCATCACACCGTTCAACTTCCCTATTATGGTTCCGTTGTGGATGATTCCAATGGCCCTCGCCACAGGCAATACTTTTGTACTTAAACCTTCAGAAAAAACACCTAGTGCCAGCTTAATGATTGCAGATTTACTCGCTGAAGCAGGCCTTCCTGCAGGCGTCTTTAACATAGTGAATGGTGATAAAGAAGTAGTCGATGTACTACTCACAGACAATCGTATCCAAGCCATCAGCTTTGTTGGCTCTACGCCTGTGGCTGAATACATTTACAGCACAGGAACCAAAAATGGTAAGCGCGTACAAGCTTTAGGCGGTGCAAAAAATCATTTAGTGGTAATGCCAGATGCAGATTTAGACCAAGTAGCAGATGCTCTAATAGGCGCGGCTTATGGCTCCGCAGGAGAGCGCTGCATGGCAATTTCAGTTGCAGTGACAGTAGGTTGTGTGGCTGATGCCTTAATTGCAAAATTGTCAGATAAAGTAAGAGGGATTACGATTGACCAAGGCTTGAATGAAAAAGCTGACATGGGACCTTTGGTTACACCTCAACATTACGCCAAGGTTAAAGAGTATGTTGATTTAGGTGTAGCTGAAGGCGCGAAACTAGTCATTGATGGTCGTAATTACCAGCATATTGCCCATAAAAAAGGTTTCTTTTTAGCGCCCTGCCTATTCGACCACGTAACAAAAAATATGCGAATTTATAAAGAAGAAATATTCGGTCCAGTGTTATCCGTTGTACGTGCTGATACTTTTGAAGAAGCATTAAAATTGGTAAACGATCATGAATTTGGTAATGGTGTAGCCATTTTCACACGTGACGGCGAAGTCGCACGTGAATTCAATAGCCGAGTTCAAGCTGGTATGGTTGGAGTCAATGTTGCTATTCCTGTACCAATCGCTTTTCACAGTTTTGGTGGTTGGAAACGCTCACTATTTGGAGACCACCACATTTACGGCATGGAAGGCGTACGTTTTTACACCCGTCTTAAAACCACCACTTCACGCTGGCCCACTAATAATAAAAGCATGGGTTCTGAATTTGTCATGCCGACCATGAAATAAATCCCGCATTTAAATTTAAAGATTAGTAACCACTGCTGACCAATTCATCAAATAGGCATAGATTAGATGCTCTACTTAACAAATTGTAACTACGACTATTAATCAATAATTAAAATTAAAATTAATCTTAAACTAAAATCTACATAAAAGATTGTGTTAATTTCTTCATTAAAAAATCATCAACTACAAGTCAAAATATGCTTGGAATTGACCGATTCATTTGCAGTATTATCTGTCAGTGATGGCATTGATGCGTTACTCGGCTTTAAAGAAAATGACTTTCTGTCCGAAAAAGTTACTTTACAAAGCCGCATTCATGCACATGACCAAGACATTGCTGAATATCTATTCTCAAAAGAAATTAATCCCGCTTCAGGTTCGTTTAACATCAGATTAAGACATGCGGATGGCAGAATTCGCTGCATCAAAGGTGATTACAGCAAAGCGATAAATTTCTCTGGTGATAGCATCGTGCTTGAGTTAATCCTACAAGATGCAAAAAGCCTGTTTCAACAACAACACGACCAAACCATGATGACTAATTTCAAAGCCATGATGGAAAATACCGATGACTACATTTACTTCAAAGACCGTAACCATATTGTCACAGGTGCAAGTCAAACCTTAGTCGCCCTTACAAATCTCTCAAAACACTGGTCAGACTTAATTGGCAAGACTGATTATGATATATTTCCTGAAGAATATGCTGATATTTACTACAGCTTAGAAAAGCAAGTGTTCGCAGGCGTTTCTATTGCACATGAAGAACAAGAAACGCTAGATAATGCTGGCAATAAGGGCTGGGTGGACAATCGCAAATATCCAATAAAAAATGACGATGGTGAAATTACTGGCTTATTTGGAATCGCTCGTGACATTACCAAAAACAAGCAAATCGAATCGGAACTTAAAATCGCTTCAATCGCCTTTGAATCTAAAGAGGGAATATTGGCGACTGATGCCAACGGCATCATCCTTCGTGTAAACAATGCCTTCACAGAAATAACTGGCTATACGGCTGTTGAAGTCGTTGGAAGTAACCCGCGCCTACTTAAATCAACTTATCATGATGCTGATTTCTACGCAAACCTATGGAAAAGTATTGCAAATAAAGGCTTTTATGAAGGTGAAATATGGAATCGTCGGAAAAATGGTGAAATTTACCCAGAACAGGTATGCATCACTGCGATAAAAGATAATGCAGGGAATGTTACTAATTATGTCGCTATTTTTACGGATATTTCTATTCGCAAAGCAACTGAAACTAGAGTTAACTACCTAGCAAATCATGACAGATTGACCGAACTGCCTAATCGTGAATTATTTTATGACCGGTTTTCACAATCTATTTCTCAGGCCAGAAGAAAAAATGAAAAAATTGCTTTACTCTTTTTGGACTTAGACGGCTTCAAGCCCGTTAATGACACGTATGGCCATGAAGCAGGTGATGTTGTGTTAAAACTAGTAGCAAAAAGACTGCAAGCAAGCATCCGTGATGTTGATACGATTGCACGCATGGGCGGCGATGAGTTTTCCATCATTATAAACACACTTCAACACACTTTAGATGCAGAAATTATTGCTCAAAAAATCATCTGTAACATCGGTGAAGTCATTAAATTAGATGCTGTGAGTACTTGTACTATTGGAATTAGTATAGGTATTGCCATCTATCCTGACAACGGCTCTGAACTTGATATATTGATGAGTGCTGCGGATGAGGCAATGTATGAATGTAAAGCGAGGGGTAAAAATACTTATTCGGTTTCAAAATCACCCCCGTACCACTTAGGATCAAATGAACTTTGGATACGCCCAGATGAAATTCCATTGCTTAATGTGCCAATTATTGACGAACAGCATTTAAATATCGTTAGCATCATCAATGAAATTAATGATTCGCTTAAGCACGGAGCTCCGATTGAGCAACTAGTTCAATTACTAGAAAATCTAATCAATTATACAAATTATCATTTTAAGACTGAAGAACGCCTCATGTATGAATTTAACTATATTGAGGAGCTTGAACATAAAAAAGCACATGAACATTTGCTAAATGAGTTAACTTACCTGAAAACTAAATTTGTACAAGGCGGCGAACTTGTGTTATTGCAAAAAATTAAAGACTGGTTCGCTTTACACATTATGAGTTCTGATAAGCCCTTAGCAGATTCTATTATTAAACAAAATGCCATGCTCCTCAATAAACCATAACATAATCCAATTAGAAAGTAGGCAAGTGATGTCAACATACAATATCAATCTGCACGAAGCAATTTATTCATTGTCAGATGCACTAGACTTAGTCGGTGTCACCCACATTCATCACGGTAAACGAGTCGCTTTTATGGCTGCCGAGTGCGGAAAACAAATGCGCTGGCCTTCATCTCAGATGGACGATCTATTTCAAGCCGCCATTTTGCATGACTGCGGTGTTTCAAAGACTACTGTGCACTCTAGGTTAGCCCAATTTGAGTGGGAAGAAGAACAAGATCATTGTAAGGTGGGTGCAGGTTTATTGAATACCTGCCCTTTATTACAAAACCTTGTACCACTTGTGCGTTATCACCATACCCATTGGTCAGATTTAAAAAATATGGATTTACCACTAGAAGTAAAACTAAGTACCAATTGCATCTATATGGTAGACCGTGTGGATGTGCTCTCATTAGCATTCTTAGTGGATGAATCAAACTTATTACTCGGTAGGGAGTCCATTCGCCAAAAGATTGTGAGTAAACGCGGTGATTGGTTTTGCCCAGAACTCGTTGATGCATTTATGCAGGTTTCAAAATCCGAAGCATTTTGGCTTTCGCTAGAGAATGAGCATGTGAGCGGCTATGTGTCACATTGGCTTGGCGAAACTCAGTGTAGTGCAATGGATTTTCAAGACTTGCGTAGTATCGTTCATGTATTTTCCTATATTGTTGATGCAAAAAGCCCATTTACTAAATCCCACTCCGATGGCGTGGCAAAACTAGGTAGATATTTAGGTGAATTATTTGAATTGAGCGAAAAAAGTTGTGAAATGTTGGAGTTAGCAGGTTTGCTGCATGATATTGGTAAACTTCGCCAACCTGACGAACTGCTTGATAAACCCGGAAAACTCACAACTGAAGAATATGCTCACATTCAGCGACACAGCTTTGATACTTATATAATCCTTAAAGGCATTCGCGGTCTAGAGGAAATAACAAAATGGGCTGCTCAGCACCATGAACGTGTAGATGGGAGCGGATATCCTTACCACATAGAGCATGAAGGCATATCTCTTGAAGCTCGCATCGTTGCGGTTGCAGACGTGTTTCAAGCATTAGCACAAAAACGCCCGTATCGTGAAGCAATGAGTACTGAAGAAATCATGGATATTCTTAATAAGATGGTAGATGATGGCAAGCTTGATGGAAATGTTGTGCAGTGTGTAGCCAAAAATTTACAGGGTTGTTGGCAATCTGCGTTAAATGTTTAACATGATTTAACTTTAAAAATATTTTCTTTAGGTACCCAACTAATCAAATTAGCACTCAATTGGCTTTACTAACTGTGAAATAACAGCTATTTTGAAGACAACCATTGACGCTGTTGGGTTGCACTTAAAAAAGTCCAAGCAATAATGCGACTCTTTTTTTGCCCTTGTGCCATATTGATAGTTTTAACTTGCAAAGCGTTTACTTTCTTAAGTGTGCGGTAAACGCTAGGTAGACTACTTGCCTTTGAAACTAAGGATGTAAACCATAAACATTGTGTTGAAAACTGCTTGCTTTCGCTAACCATCTGACCAATAAAAGCCTCTTCTCCACCAGCACAATACAATTCAGTAGACTGCCCTCCAAAGTTAAGTGTAGAGGCTTTGTTTATTGACTGACTGGCTCCAAAGCTTTTACCAGAACTTTTTCTTAAATTATGCCATTTTCGCTGCGTTCCAGCACTGGCTTCGGCTAAAGATTTGTGAAATGGCGGATTACATATAGTTATATCAAAGGTCTCATTCTGAAGCACCACCCCTTTAAATATAGCTGATGATAAGCCTTGCAAGCGAAGTTCGATTGCCTCTAAATTATTAACATCAAGAATTTGTTGCGCATTAGCAATAGCAAGCGCATCAATATCAGTACCAATGAAATGCCAGCCATATTCTCTATGACCAATAATCGGATAAATGATATTGGCCCCTACACCAATATCAAGCACACGAACTGCACCAGATTTTGGTGCAACTCCACCATTAGCCGTTGCCAATAAATCAGCAATATAATGTAAATAATCAGCACGACCAGGGATAGGTGGGCAAAGATAATTTTCTGGAATATCCCATGCAGAAATACCATAGAATTGCTTCAGCAATGCCTGATTAAGGGCCTTAACAGCTTGTGGGTTAGCAAAATCAATTGAAACGTCGTCATGATCATTCAGCTTCACAAATTGCGCTAATAATGGGCTGACAGCGATAAGTTGATTAAAGTCGTAACGACCCCTGTGTTTGTTTCGCTGGTGCAAATCAGGCTTAACGGCAACATTATCTTGATGAGTTTTTTCAGAAATAAATCTAGTTTTCTGACCGCTACTAAGTCGATTGGTCTTGTTCGTATTTTTGATGATATTACGCTTTGAATTGAAGTTACAATAAAATAGGCTGTAGCATAGCATAGCCAAGTTGCGAAATTTCCTAAAAAGCAAGTCCTAAACCTCCCCACGTCTAAAGCGAGGGGATTCTCGCGGAGATTGGTTGAATGATTTAAAAAACTGAAATCTCTATGCTAATTAACAGTACTCTTTCAATTTAAAGCACTTGTATTTTAAGCTTCAACGTAAAGTAACTGACCTTTTTCATCTAGCGATTGGTCAATAGCCTCTGCCATCGCAATAATTATTTTTGATGGAAACTGGCTAATGACTTCTTTAGTGTCTTTATCTTGAAGCTTAATAACATCAATCTTGGTCACATCATCGCGCTCAATCAAAACTTGAAGTGATTGTCCCTTTTGATTAAAAGCATCGTTGACTTTCTTTACAGCCTGATCAACGCGATCATTCGAAGGTTGCTTGGCTTCAACCATCACTTCTACTTTTGTAGTGCTTATGGCTATAGGGCTTTGTTCAGCAGGGGTTACTTGCACAAAGCCCAATGCACTATCGCTTGGCGTAAATATAGCTGATTTTGAAGTTGCTGAACTGATAATCATATTTAACCTTAATCTTACTTAATACAAAAAAATGCATTAGGCCTGCGTATCAATAATAGTGCCTACTATCTGACCTCTTCCATTTGGAGTTGGTCGAGTGGCAACTTGTTCTTCTGAAATTCTTTCAGCTAGTTTTTGTGTATTTGCTTTATCTGTAGCTGCATTTTGAACCGCCGCTTTTTCTGCCACTTCCTTAGAAACAGCATCTGCTTTATCCTTTTCGTTTCCTACTTCTTTAGATCGAGGAGGCTGATTTTGTTGTTGAATAGCATTAGTATTTTGTATAGCTGAAGAAACTGAACTTACTTCCATGATTAATCTCCTTTAGTTTAATTTGGGCGGTATAACATACAACTACCCATTAACTAATCTATCGGCAGGTTTTAGTTTAACTTTAGTATTTTCATAATAATTATTTAGTTAATTCTGAAAAATTTAGCTTTATTCAGTTACAGTCAATTGTTTTCAGACATTGAAAAGCTAGAATAAAGCTGAAAAATACACTTTATTCATCAAAGTGGTTCAATATAAGTGGCATTAACATTACACTATCGAATAATTGTTTTAATTGTGTGGTTATGGATTTTTGGAGCAGGTAAAAATGGAAGATCAAGCATTTATTGGGCGTCAGCCAATTATGGATTTAAAGCAACATATCATCGGATATGAGCTTTTTTTTAGGCACAGTGCAGATGCAGAAAGTGCAGTCTTTGAAGATGAGTTCAAAGCATATTCTAGCGTGCTAATGAATACAATTGGCGGCGTTGATATGCAATGGCTACTGGGTGATAAGTTGGCATTTATTAACGTTAATGAAGCTATGCTTAAAAGCGAGTTTCTTGAGTTAATGCCGCCTAAACGTACCGTGCTTGAAGTATTAAGGACTGTTACGCCAAGTGATGAAATCGTGGCGCGTTGCCAAGAATTGCGCAGTCAAGGCTTTATGATTGCTCTAGACAACCCTCACTTAAGTGAGTCATCAAAACCACTAATACAATGTGCAGATTTTATTAAAATTGATGTGCAGACCATTACCCTTGCAGAAGCTACGAAAATATTCTATCAGTATAGTGTGGATTCTGTAAAAATGATTGCCGAAAAAGTTGAAACTGACAAGCAGTTTGAAGACTACAAGAATATTGGCTTTCGTAAATTTCAAGGGTTTCATTTTGCACGTCCTGAAACATTTACAGCGACTGTCATTAATGCATCATTTGATAGTGTATTAACGCTATTAAATAAAGTGAGTCAGGATGCTGAAAACACTGAGATTGAGGCTGGGTTCAAACGTGATACTGCATTATCGTTTAAACTACTACGTTACATAAACTCTGTGGGATTTGGACTATCCTGTGAGATTCAATCTATAAATCATGCCCTTACAATTCTAGGAAGAAAGCAACTTTACCGCTGGCTTACATTGTTGATGGTGACCGCTGGAGACAATTCCACTCCATCTGCACTAATGAAAACTTCTATTACACGCGGTCGTTTAACAGAGTTATTAGGTGAGAGTTACTTTGAAAAACATGATAGAGATAACCTGTTTATTGTCGGCGTTTTTTCTTTGTTAGATGCCATACTAAAAATGCCGATGGAAAAAGTACTCGAGAAAATTCAACTGCCCGAAACAGTCACTGAGGCACTTTTAACTCGAGAAGGAATTTACGGCCCCTTCTTACAACTTACCGAGGCCTGCGAAGATGCCAATAGTGAGAAAATTCTTGAGTTGGCTGAGTTTTTACAATTTGATGCAAAAAAAGTCAATGATTGCCATATCTCAGCGCTTGCATGGGTAGAAACGCTAGGTATTTAGTCTAAAGTTTGCTTGATAGTGCCATTGCTTGGCGCTCTAAGTTATAAGTATAGCGATTAATTAAGCCCTCATTACCTCTTGAGGGCTCAATGAACTGAAAACCTATCCGATGTTTGATTGAACCATCTTTCGAGGTTATTGAAGAAATATTTCTCATTTGAAGTGTCAGGCTAGTTATACCAACATCAGGAAAACTAATTTTACATTTATCAAAATTCGCACCTAAAACAAACAATGGATCAAGTGGATCTGATGCTATTGCCGCAATACCGCCAAGGCTGACATCTGCTAAATTAAGTTCTATCAGCCTCTCAATATCAGGATTAGCCTCATCAATAATAGGGATTTGACAGGGTACTGGATTAACTATCGGCGTAGCTAGGCGAAAAAACTCTCTGCGTTGCAAACGCAACATCTTTTGAGGTATAGCAATCTTTATCGCCTTTCCATCATGCAGAGCAACTGCCGTGATGTGTGCACTTATCCATTTAATTCTGACGCCATCATCTTTAGAGAAAATTACATGATGATTAGCTAATAATCTGCTATTAAAGGCATCATCAAGACCAATATCTAAATGTATGGCATGGTTCTTTGCATCTATCGCAATGATGGTGGTTAAGCATTCATCAGCACCATGATTGAAAGAAACCTTAAGCATTGACTTACTTTTTGAGATGTCGGTTAAAATCTGAATAATTTCTTTGGAATTGTGAACAAGATATTGTTCTTCATCAGGGGAGTGTGCAACGTGTTCCATAAAATTTCTATCGACCTTTACCTTAACTAATCACTAGGCTATTCACAAACTAACAGATTAAGTACATTCTTCTATAACACAAAATAATCTGTCATTTTAAAATTTAAATTCTCACGGCTCAATTAACAATAAAGTCAGCACATGGCTGACTTAATTATTAATATAACTTTTAACTATTGGTCGGGACAGCAAGATTCGAACTTGCGACCCCATGCCCCCCAGGCATGTACGCTACCAGGCTGCGCTATGCCCCGAACCGATGTTGCCATAAATCACAGCATGTGAATTATAACGCAAAAGGATGCTCGCAAACATTTGCTATTAAAGCATTAGAGAATAATATTGTGAGTTTTTAGGAGGATTTTAGCTTTGGGCGTAATAAGCTTAATATTTCCAGCAATTCGGCCTTAGTCGATACAAAATCAAAGCCAATGTCATGAACATGATGAGTTGGGCTCAGGGTAGAGGCAGTATTTGACTGTTCGGCATCAGGCTTATAGTCTTCGACATCAGGACCATCTAAGCGATTTCGAGCACCACTAATAGTAAATCCTTGCTCGTAGAGTAACTCACGAATTCGTCGTATCAATAAGACTTCATGATGTTGGTAATAACGACGGTTACCACGACGTTTAACAGGCTTAAGCTGAGTAAACTCTTGCTCCCAATACCTTAGCACGTGTGGCTTAACACCACAAAGCTCACTCACCTCACCTATGGTAAAGTAGCGCTTAGCTGGTATCGGCGGTAATTGCAATTTCGGTGTTGGCTCGCTCATGCTAATAAAATGTATCAATATTTACGCAGTTGATATTAGCTGAGGTAATTAGCTTCAACTTTACTTTTTAATTTTTGGCTGGCATGAAATGTGACGACACGACGTGCTGTAATTGGTATTTCTTCACCAGTTTTTGGATTACGGCCTGGGCGCTCAGATTTTTTACGTAATTCGAAATTACCAAATCCAGACAGCTTAACACTGTCACCTGCTTCTAACGCAATGCGTACTTCTTCAAAAAATGCTTCCACCATATCCTTGGCTTCACGTTTATTTAACCCAACTTGCTCATAAAGTAAATCAGCAAGTTCCGCTTTTGTTAATGTCATACCCACTCCCATTTCATTTTTAGCTTTTGAGCTTTTGAGCTTTTTTAATGTATAGATTATTTTTATAAAACTTATAATTACAAAATTACTTTATAAAAAAACAAACCACATAGTTTTGTTACTTAATTTCTAAGTGTTGCCTCAAATTCATTTTGTAATAATTGTAGCAGATTAGTAATGGTTGTGTCGGCATCACTATCAGTTAATGTTTTTTGAGTATCGTGCATAAGTACTGATAATGCAAGGCTTTTTTTGTTTTCAGGCACTCCTTGACCTTGGTATAAATCAAATAAAGCCACTTCCAGTATTAGCGGTATATCAGCTTTTTTAATAGCATTAAATACTGTTCCAACTTCAATATTCTGCTCTAAAACTACTGCCAAATCACGTCGAATTGGCAATAATTTGGAAACTTCTTGATAAATTGCTATTTGACGGTTAGAGATTGCATCTAAATCTAACTCAAACAAATATGTGCCTTTTGTTAAACTGTAATGTTGTTGCCATTTAGGATGCAACTTACCAAGCCAGCCAATTGGTTTGCCTTCTTTTAAAATTCTTGCTGTTTGTCCAGGGTGCAACGCTAAATGCTCTGCTTTTTCATAAGTGACAAGGTCACCCACCAATCTATCTACATGGGCTTTAACTTCAAAAAAATCTACATCAAAGTCATCTGCAGCCCATTGTTCTGGTTTGGCACTACCATATGCCAATCCAGAAACACGTGTAGTTTCTAAATAACCATTTGCATTATTATGATAAACGGCGCCGATTTCAAACAAGAATGCGCGGTCCTGCTTACGGTTCAAGTTATAAGTAAGCGTATCAAGCAAACCACCCCATAAGCTGGTGCGCATCACACTTAAATTGCTTGCAATCGGATTCTGGAGCTTGATTGGCATAGCATTTCCTAATAGATCGCGCTCCCAACTTTCATCCACAAAACTATAATTCACAACTTCCTGGTATCCAACTGCAACTAAACGTTCACTTAGATTAGTTTGATGAAGCCTCGCTTCAGGCGTAGGCAACATTAGTGAATTTGCGACCGGCGCTATAGCTGGAATATGGTCGTAACCATACAAACGTGCAATTTCTTCAATCAAATCTTCTTCAATACTTATATCGAATCTATAGCTTGGAGGCACGATAGTAAATGCACTATCAGATTGAGTAAACACAAAACCTAGCTGAGTTAGTAACTGTGCAACTTTAGCTTGTTCAAAAGGAATACCAAGAACTGACATCAAACGTGCCATTCTTAATTTAACAGGGTGGCGTACTGGCAAAGTTCCTACAATTTCAGTCACACCCGATACCTGACCACCACAAATTTGTAAAATAAGCTGAGTCGCATATTCAATTGCATTTTTTGTATTACCAAAATCAACACCACGTTCGAAACGGTATGATGAGTCAGTACTCAAGCCCAATCTGCGTGCTTTACCCGCAATTACAAAAGGGGAGAAAAATGCGCTCTCTAAAAAAATTTCTGTTGTCGCATCATCGACTGAAGTTGCTTTGCCCCCCATAATACCAGCGAGAGCCACTGGGGCTTTTGAATCGGCAATCACCAAATCGTCAGATTTTAGCGCTATAGTTTGCTCATTAAGTAACTCTAGCTTCTCGTTTTCTTTGGCAAAGCGAACGGTAATATCACCGCTCAACTTCACCGCATCAAACGCATGCAGAGGCTGTCCTAATTCAAGTAGCACATAATTAGTCACATCAACTAATGCACTAATGCTACGCAGACCGCTTCGCTCAATGCGTTTAATCATCCAATCAGGTGTGCTAGCTTTTGCATTTACTCCGATGATTAAACGACCGCAATAGCGTGGGCAAGCAACAGGCTCATTTACTAACACGTTCTTAGTAACATCCAACGTTGAGGGTACTGCTAAAATAGCTGAAAAACTTGCTTTAGCCCCAGTAATAGCCGCAACATCGCGCGCAATGCCAAGCAAACTTAAGCAGTCACTACGATTAGGTGTTAGCTTTAACGTAAGTAAGTTGTCATCTAAATCTAAATATTCACGAATACTTTGACCAATAACCGCATTGCTATCTAACTCAAGCAAGCCTGTCGCTTCTGCACTAATCCCAAGTTCTTTGGAAGAACACATCATGCCGAAAGATTCTACACCACGCACTTTAGCCTGTTTTATTGACATTCCCGGCAACTCAGCCCCAACCATCGCACAGGGTACAATTAAGCCAGTGCGAGCATTTGCAGCGCCACATACGATTTGTAAAGGTTCATTTAGACCAACATCTACCATGCAAACTTGCAAGCGTTCTGCGTCAGGATGCTTTTCAGCTGAAAGTATCCTAGCTACAACCACTTTACTGAAAGGAGCCGCAACTGGCTGCATTTCTTCAACTTCAAGCCCTGCCATGGTTAAAGCGTGACTTAGCGCCTGACTATCTAAATCAGTATTAATGAGGCTGCGCAACCAATTCTCTGAAAACTGCATAATACTTTTGTGACCTTAATTGTAGAATTATTTGTAGGTTTTATTTAAACTGACTTAGGAAGCGCAAATCATTATTAAAAAAATGACGTAAATCATTCACGCCATAACGCAGCATAGTTAAGCGCTCTACACCTAAGCCAAAAGCAAAACCGCGATATTTTTCACTATCTAGGTTCACATGTTTAAATACTTCTGGATGCACCATTCCGCAACCGCCAATTTCTAGCCAGCCACCGTTCCAGCTCATATCCATCTCTGCTGAAGGCTCAGTAAATGGAAAGAATGATGGTCTAAAACGCACAGTTAAATCATCGCGCTCAAAGAATTTTTGCAGAAAATCTTGCACAACACCTTTTAGATTAGCAAAACTAATGTCTTCATCCACCCACAAACCTTCAACTTGATGGAACATAGGTGAATGTGTTGCATCTGAATCTACACGGTATACACGGCCAGGCGCAATAATTTTCAATGGGGGTGTTTTGTTGATTTTTAGTGCGTTTTCCATGTACCGTATTTGTACGGGTGAAGTATGTGTGCGTAACACATTTGCTTCATCAATATAAAATGTGTCGTGCATGGCACGTGCTGGATGATCTTCTGGAATATTAAGTGCAGTGAAGTTGTAGAAATCAGTTTCTATTTCAGGGCCCATAGCTACTTCAAAACCAATTGAGCGGAATAGTTGTTCTATACGTTGTAAAGTTAAAGTAACTGGATGCAGTCCACCTTTTGAATACGTTCGAGCTGGCAATGTAACATCAAGGGACTCTTGTGCAAGCTGCTTAGCTTGCTCTGCATTTAATATTGCCTCACGGCGTGCTACAAGGGCTTTTTCAACCCCTTGCTTTACAACGTTGATTGCCGCACCCGCTGCCGGTCGCTCTTCATTACTGAGCTTACCCAAGCCTTTTAATGCGTCTGTTAGCAAGCCTGTTTTACCAAGATACTTAGCCTTAGCAACTTCTAAATCGTTCATATTTACTGCGTTAGTAAAATCTGTTTGTGCGGCTAAAATTAAATGTGATAAGTCTGACATATGAATGATTATCTTTAAATTGACTTGATATTTGTAAGTTGCAACAACTTGCTACTTTGCGTTACTTTATTTAAGTGCATAATTTTACAGCAAAAAAAAGAGGCCGAAGCCTCTTTTACTACTTATTTTTTAACAAATAAGTGACGTAACTAAACTGCCAATGCTTTTTTTGCCATTTCAACAAATTGAGCAAATGCTGCTTTATCAAATACCGCCAAATCAGCAAGTACTTTACGATCAACTTCAACTGATGCAATTTTCAAACCATTCATGAAGCGGCTATAAGTTAAGCCTAATTCACGTGCACCAGCATTGATACGTGCAATCCATAATGTGCGGAATTGACGTTTCTTTTGACGACGGTCACGGTAAGCGTATTGACCAGCTTTCATTACCGCTTGCTTAGCAACGCGATAAACGTTTTTACGACGACCGCGATAACCCTTAGCGGCTTTTAATACTTTTTTGTGTCTAGCGCGAGCAATGACACCACGTTTTACTCTAGGCATATCGGTCTCCTTATCGTGTTGGCATCATAGCGCGAACGCGTTTGACGTCTGTTGGTGAGATGATCGCCGTGCCGCGTAATTTACGCTTTTGCTTGGTGGTCTTTTTAGTGAGGATATGGCGTAAATGTGAATGCGTACGCTTCACTTTACCATTACCCAAGAATTTGAAGCGCTTTTTCGCGCCGCTCTTGGTTTTCATTTTTGGCATTTTGTTCTCCTTGAACTTAAGTTATGAGTGCTTAGGCATGCCGTTAAGCCGTATCACTCTAGGGTTTACTACATTTATTACTATTAAAACCTAAAAAACTTACAATACTTTTATTTTACTTTCTTATGCGGGCCAAGCACCATCACCATTTGTCGGCCTTCCATTTTTGGAAACTGCTCAACCACTGCTACTTCTTTTGTGTCTGCTTCTACGCGTCTAAGTAAGGCTAAGCCAAACTCTTGGTGAGTAATCTCGCGACCCCTGAAGCGCAAAGTAATCTTTGCTTTATCACCATCTTCAATAAATCGAATAATATTACGCACTTTAATGGCGTAATCACCATCATCAGTACCAGGGCGGAATTTAATTTCCTTCACAACCACTTGTTTTTGCTTAAGCTTAACTTCGTGCTGTTTTTTGCTTTCGGCATATTTAAACTTGCCATAATCCATCAACCTACACACTGGTGGAACAGCATTGGGGGCTATTTCCACTAGGTCTATATCTGCTTCTTCTGCTTTTGCAAACGCCTCAGCTAACGTTACTATGCCTAAAGGTTCACCCTCTATACCCACCAAACGAACTTGCGACCCAGTAATGTCGCCATTAATTCGTGTTTCTTTGTCCTGTGCTATATCAAATTCTCCAAATAGTTAAGCCGCGCATTTTCAGAAATTGACCAAAAACCAACTTTATAGTGGCTTTCAGCAAGGTTAAACTTTAGTTTCTATCTCTGCTTTTAAGCGCTCAATTAGCGCTTCAATCGGCATAGAACCTAAGTCTTCGCCTTTTCTGGTACGCACGGCTACATGTCCCGCTTGCATTTCACGCTCACCTGCAACTAACAGGTAAGGCATCTTCTGCATTGAATGTTCGCGTATTTTATAGGTAATCTTCTCATTTCTCAAGTCAAATTCGCATCTAATGCCATTTTTCTTTAGCATTTCAACTACTTGGCGCACATAATCCGCTTGATTTTCTGAAATATTCAATACCATCACCTGTACAGGTGCCAACCAAAGTGGCATTGCACCTGCATAGTTTTCAACCAAAATACCAATAAAGCGCTCCATAGAACCAACAATCGCACGGTGCAACATCACTGGATGCTTGCGACTATTATCTTCAGCAACATACTCAGCACCCAAACGTTCTGGCAAGTTAGGGTCTAATTGAATCGTTCCGCATTGCCACAATCTACCTAGTGAATCTTTAAGGGTAAATTCAATTTTAGGGCCATAAAAAGCGCCCTCGCCTGGCTGATATTCAAAATCGAGGTTATTTAATTTAAGTGCGTTCGCAAGTGATTTTTCCGCTTTATCCCAATCCGCATCAGAGCCGATACGCTTCTCTGGACGTGTAGATAACTTAACCAAAACGTCATTAAAACCAAAATCGCCGTAGGCTTTGTAAAGCATTTTAATAAAATCTGCGACCTCTGCTTCGACTTGCTCTTCGGTACAAAATATATGCGCATCATCTTGAGTGAATCCGCGAACCCGCATTAAGCCGTGTAATGAGCCTGATGGCTCGTTTCGATGACAAGATCCAAATTCGGCTAGGCGTAAAGGTAAATCACGGTAACTGTGTAGACTGCTATTAAAAATCTGGACATGCCCCGGGCAATTCATCGGCTTCACTGCGTAGTCACGGCTTTCTGATGAAGTCACAAACATACCTTCGCGGTAGTTTTGCCAATGCCCTGATTTCTCCCATAAAGTTCTATCCATAATAGTAGGTGTGCGCACTTCTTGATAATTGTAATCACGAAACATTTTGCGCATGTATTGCTCAACTTCTTGCCAAATACTCCAGCCACGCGGATGCCAGAAAACCATTCCTGGCGCATCATCCTGCATATGAAAGTAATCCAACTGCTTGCCTAATTTACGATGGTCACGCTTTTCTGCTTCTTCAAGTTGAAACAAATACGCATCAAGCTCTTCTTTATTACGCCAAGCAGTACCATATACGCGTTGTAGCATCTCATTATTGCTATCACCTCGCCAGTATGCGCCGGCAAGCTTCATAAGTTTGAAAGCTTTCAGCTTGCCAGTGTTTGGCACATGCGGACCACGGCAAAGGTCAGTAAAATTACCTTCCGTATACAGAGACACATCCTCGCCAACTGGAATCGCCCCAATGATTTCTGCTTTATAATTTTCGCCAATGCTTTTAAAGTAAGTAATTGCTTCATCACGAGGCAGAACCTTGCGTATCACTTGCTCATCTTTTTTGGCAAGTTCTACCATTTTCTTTTCAATGATGATTAAATCTTCTGGGGTAAATGCGCGTTTGTAAGAGAAATCGTAGAAAAAGCCATTTTCAATCACAGGGCCAATTGTCACTTGCGCATCAGGAAACAATTCTTTAACTGCATAAGCCAATAAATGTGCCGTTGAATGGCGAACAACATCGATACCTTCAACATTTTTATCAGTAATAATTGCAAGTTCAGCATCCTGACTAATCAGGTAAGAGGTATCGACCAGCACACCATCAATTTTACCAGCCAGTGCCGCCTTAGCTAAGCCAGCACCAATATTCATGGCAACTTCTGCCACAGTTACAGGAGCATCAAAACTTCGTTCAGAGCCATCAGGCAAGCGAATTACAGGCATATCGTTTCTCTCTAAAACAACAAAAGCCACAACTTTAAGCATGTGGCTTTTTAGTTAACCAAATATACATCTAATACTAATAGCGCAATTATCTCATAAGGCGCCCAATTACTGCAATTTAACCCTATGTATTAATGATTGAAATTATTAACTAAGTTAGACCCGATTTAGTAGCAGGGCAAGTTTGATTATTATGCTGCATTTTTATGTTGTTGGAATAAATAGGGTTAGATATGATAACATTTTGAAATAATGAACAAAAATACAGCGCACTGTAAACGAATGTACCATACCACTGCAATTTATAGGCTAACTAATGCCCAGAAAGACTTTTTATATGCGCCTCAACACTACGCCCCAATGCGTTAAGTGCATACCCGCCCTCAAGTGCTGAAACGATGCGATTGTTAGCGTGCTGTTTAGCAACTTTTTTCAACTCTTCAGTCACCCAAAAGTAATCTTCTTCATGCCACTTTAATCCGCCGATTTTATCTTCATGGTGTGCATCAAATCCGGCTGAAATTAATATGAGTTGCGGCTGAAAGCGGTTTAAAGCAGGCAACCATTGTTCAGTGACGACTGTACGAAACGCCTTGCCAGTGCTACCTGCGGCGAGTGGTGTATTAATCATATGATCATTACCACTATCCGCACCGCTATTAGGATAATAAGGGTGCCGAAAAGTTGAACACAGCATCACGCGCGGGTCATCATGAAATATATTCTCTGTGCCATCACCGTGATGCACATCAAAATCAGCAATTGCTATACGCTCTAAACCATAAAGTTCCATAGCATGTGCCGTAGCAATAGCTACGTTATTGAATATACAAAACCCTGCCGCTTTGGCCCGTCCAGCATGATGCCCTGGAGGACGTGTATTACAGAACGCATTTCTTACTTTACCTGTCATGACTAAATCCACACCCATGACGGTAGCACCTGCCGCATATAAAGCAGCTTCAAGACTATGAGGGTTCATTGCAGTGTCAGCATCAAGACTAACCATGCCCGAAGTTGGTGATTGGCTGAATATATGTTCGATATACGCCTCAGTATGCACACGAGCCAACTGCGGCTTGCTTGCTTTAGATGCCTCATAGTGAGCAAGCGTGGCTAACAAGCCAGATGATTTAAGCTGGTTTTCAATAGCATGCATACGCTCTGGCCGTTCAGGATGATACTCGCCCATATCATGCTTAAGGCAAGAAGGATGTGTAATGTAAGCACTGCCCAATGTGGCTTGCTTAACTTTTACTATAGCTTGCGCACCACCTACAAAAGCCACCCCAGTTAAGGCAACGCCACTTAATAAAAGCTCTCGTCTGTTCATAAGGCACCTTATAATCAAAAAAGCTACTTCATATTATAGAAGTAGCTTTAGATATTTGGTAGGCAGTACCAGATTCGAACTGGTGACCTCTTGGATGTCGACCAAGCGCTCTAACCAACTGAGCTAACCGCCTAAATTTTAATTGCTGTTTGCTTTGCCGCGTCTACACCTAAATTGAACTTAATTCCAAGCAGAGCAGGATTTTAGCTGATTGCTGCCTTGCACGCAAACTACAAACGCTATAATAGCGAGATGTTATCTCAATACTTTGCACATAATCTTGAAGATCAGTTAAGTAAAATCACCGAACACGGTTTTTGCGTGATGGATAACTTTTTAACAACTAGCACAACTTTAGCATTAGCTGACGAAATTACGGCATTAAATAAAAACGCATCCATGTATCATGCTGGCACAGGACAAACGCTGGTGACTTTGGATAAAAAATTGCGTGGTGATTCAATCTATTGGCTTAATGAATTTAATGCAAGCAAAGCGCAACGCATGTATTTCAATAAAATGGAAGAGTTAAGGTTGGCGCTAAATCAGCATTTATTTTTAGGCTTATTTGCATTAGAAAGCCACATGGCGCTCTACCCAATTGGTACTTGCTACAAAAAACATATTGATCGATTTAAGGTTAGTCAGATTCAATCCAATGACAGAGCCATACGCCAAATTAGCTGCATTCTATATTTAAACCAAAATTGGCTTGAAGAATATGGCGGTCACTTACGACTTTATTTAAATGCAGATAACGAAACTGCGCACTTGGATATTTCGCCCGTTGGCGGTCGATTAGTGATGTTTTTATCAGATACTTTTTACCATGAAGTATTGCCCGCCACGAAAGCTAGAATGAGCCTAACGGCTTGGTTTATCACTCGCCAGTAGTTCGCTTTATTTGATTATAAAGGCTTGGGCTTGCATAACCATCTACAGGAAGCTTTTGTGTAATCTGATAAGCTCGAATGGCTGCTTGAGTATTGATTCCTGGAAAACCATCGGGCTCACCCGCCTTAAACCCTTTGACATTAAGCATTGTTTGAAGCTCTAGCATTTGTTCAAATGTTAGCGACTCAGCTTCTGCAAACTGCCCTCCTATTATGCGCGACTCACCATTAATTCGCTTAGCCAACTGTGCTACAGACAAAGCATAATTAATCGAGCGATTCCAATCCATCATCACATCAAAATTATCAAATACCATAAAAGCAGGACCTCTCCAGCCCTGTGGTAATAATATAGCGGCATATCCATTGATATTTGGCAGCGCAGTTGAGCTTAAAGCAACACTCTGAGGTTTTATATTCTGCTTTTTATAAATCACCTTATAAAAGCTAGATTTCATTTTTTTTGATTTAAGTTTCTTAGCCTTAGCATTTGATTGAGGTAAAACAACACTCTCAACCGTGGCACTTGCCTGCAATCTTGTAATTCCCAACTGAGTCCATTCAATCATTGTTTTTCTTAAATTATATTGTGCATTTTGCCAATCAAAATTAGGAGGCAGTTGCACTTCAATCATGGCAGGTTCATCTTTACGCCAACCAACTTGTGATAAATAATTAGCCGCTGAAGCAAACGAATCAGCCGCTGAGTTGACAATATCAATTCGATTATCACCATCACCATCAATCGCATAGGTCATAAAAGTGGATGGCATAAACTGCATATTGCCGAACGCACCCGCCCAAGACCCGTGAAATTGATCTAATTTAATATGCCCAGCATCTAATATCCGCATCGCATCTAATAATTGATCTCTAAAAAACTCAGAACGACGCCCATCATAGGCCAATGTAGCCAGCGCAGAAATCGTATCAATATCACCCTGATAGCTACCATAGTTGGTTTCCATTCCCCAAAAAGCGACCAACAAAGATTTAGGTATGCCATACTGATCTTCAATTTGATTGAGTAAATACTCATACTTAACCAACAATTCCCTACCTCGTATTATTTTTGAATTATCTACACGTTTTTGATAATAATCGAGAAATGGACTAATAAATTCAGGTTGAGAAAGGTCAAGCTTAAGAATATTAGGCAAAAGTTCAATATGATTTATCGTTGCTTTAACCGCTGGTTCTGAAATATTGGCTGCTCGCGCCTCCTGCTCAAGCTCTTTTAACCAAAAATCTAAATCATTCTGCGCTAAAACATAGCTTGGAAGTAAGCAATAAAACAATACGGATATTAAAACGAGGGGGCGCATTTAGAATTTTTTCTATCTTAAAGATTGAGCTGAAACCTAAGTTAAAGAATTGTCTAACAATAGGGTCTGATAGCCTGCTTGATAATCTGCGTATTGCAATCTAAATCCTGTCGCCAACATCGCTTTATTACTCAAACGTTTGCCACCTTCAATAGCTGAATTAACTTGGCTAGGTTTATCAATGTTTAATTTATCTGCAATCCAGCTTAATACTTCATACTGCGTCGCGGGTCTTGAATCAGTCACTATATAGCAAGGTTGTATTGAAAAATCCGTCAATTCATGTGGTTTATTAAGTGGCTTACTTAGCACTTTCATAACTAAAAATAATATAAACGCCGCTGCATCATCCCTATGAATACGATTTGTCCAACTATTTTTCAACGGCCAGTTTTCTGGCGATGATGCTAGGTTAATCATGCGTAACCTACCTACACCATAAATACCTGAAAGTCTTAATATTGTATGATTACAGGGGAAGGCATTCAATAGACCTTCTGCCTCAAGCAATCTCCGCCCACCAAAATCCGTGGCAATGGCAGGAGTATTTTCATCTAAAAGTCCATCAGTGCTTTTTTCTTGCACTTGCCCATAAACACGGGTACTAGAAACAAAAAATATGTGTTTTAGCACTGAGTTTTCTAATTGGGTTGCTAATACATGACGCAATCCATCTACGTATTGTGCTTTATATTGCGCATCTGTTTGACCATTTGCTGCAACGCAGTAAATAATGATGTCAGGATGAATATTCTTAACTACAGTCAAGCTGGATGGCTGTGAAACATCGGCCTCAATGATTGTGGCACCATCAATTGTAGTTGCACTTCGCTTAATGCCAATCGTTGTAATTCCTAATTTTACTAACTGCCTAGCAACTTCGCCGCCCAAATCACCGCAACCAACAATTAAAACCTTAGCCATAACCTCTACCATTGGCATCACTTAGACGGTCGGCACATTGAAATGAACTTGAAAGTATTTTTCAGCAATCAATAAAGCAATGATTGTTTTACCATCTGTAATCTGACTATTTTGTATCATGTTTAAGCAATCTGCAAAGCTCGCATCAAACACTTCCATTGATTCATCTTCATCTCGCTGATGTTCACCTGCTGTCAATCTTAAAGCAAGAAACATATGAATCACTTCGTTTGAATATCCAATGCACGGATGCTGATGTCCCAACTTTATCCAATCAGCTGCAGTGTAGCCGGTTTCTTCAAATAGTTCACGTTTACCAGTTACTAAAACGTCTTCATTTGTATCAATTTTCCCAGCTGGTAGTTCAATGAATACCTGATGCAGCGGATACCTAAACTGCTTTTCAAGTACAACATTTCCATTTGGTAGAATTGGCACTATCACTACCGCACCAGGGTGTGTCACATATTCACGCTGACTTAAATTGCCATTTGGCAAAAGAACTTGGTCGCACTTAACTGTCAGCATACCCCCAGAAGCAATGGTTTCTGTGCTGATACAATGTTCAGTTAAATCTTTATCTTGTGAGTGCATGCAAGCTTATTATGTAATTTGGCATGGCTATCAGACAGAAGATCCACTAAAAGTATCGCACTTTTTCATATCACCAGTGCTTAACCCCAGATTAAACCAATGTGTGCGTTGTGCAGAGGTACCATGTGTAAAGCTATCTGGTACTGCATAACCCTGTGCTTGTTTTTGTAATGCATCATCTCCAATCGCAGCCGCTGCAGTCATGGCCTCCTCTACATCCCCTGCTTCTAAAATACGATTTGCACCATCTGCGCGATTTGCCCATATGCCCGCATAACAATCTGCCTGTAATTCTAGTTTGACAGAATATTGGTTTGCCTGCGCTTCATTACGAGCACTTTGGCGAGCTTGCTGAACTTTATCGGAAGTTCCCATTAGATTTTGAATGTGATGACCAACCTCATGCGCAATTACATAAGCTTGCGCAAAGTCACCTGGTGCATGAAAGCGTGTTTTCATTTCATTATAAAATGTCAAATCAATATAAACTTTTTGGTCACCTGGGCAATAAAATGGACCCATAGCAGCTTGTCCAGAACCACAAGCTGTAGGTGTTTGACCATTGAATAAAACAAGTTTAGGAGCAGGGTATTGTTGACCAGAAGCATCAAAAATCTTTCCCCATGTATCTTCTGTGCTACCAAGCACTTTTGCCACAAACTTTGCCATTGGGTCATCTGCAGGAATTACTTGTGCTTCATAAGGAACTTCTTGTTGCAATCCTTGGCCAATATTTAGCATAACAGAAGGATCAACCCCAAAGTACATGGCAACCAAAACTAATGCGATTGTCCCAATGCCTATTCCTTTACCGCCAATTGGCATACCACCACCACGTCGATCTTCCACATTAAGGCTTTCTCGCTCGTCGTCTAAACGCATAGTTGTCCTGACTTTTGTAAAGATGGATTGTATTTGATAGATTGGTATTTATAATATGAAATAATATTCCCTACTCAATATAATTAATCATATAAGTTGGCTAGGCAATATTAATTTACGATTATTTACAAAGAATTTGCAAATAATCTAGCGTTTAAAACCTTATAAAAGCCTTTAAACGCTAGCTAACTTAAGCTTGTAGTCATGGCGTAAATGCATAATTCCATGAGCTTTTCTGGCATGATACCAATGACAAGCAAAGCCAAGGCATTTATGCCCAATACAACACGCATGTCCATTGGCGCTACAATCGGATTGTTATCAGCAGGTTCATCAAAATACATCAATTTAATGACGCGTAAATAATAAAAAGCACCGACAACTGCCATCAGAACGGCAAATACAACTAGCCATAAATAACCAGCAGCTAATGCCGCTTGTAGAACGCTAAACTTAGCATAAAACCCCAATGTAGGTGGTACACCAGCCATACTGAACATAACAATCAGCATTAAAAAAGCGTGCCAAGGGCTACGTTGATTTAGTCCTTTCAGGTCATCTAATTTATCCGCCTCAAAACCTTTGCGTGATAGCAACAAAATGATTCCGAAACCAGCTAAAGTCATTAATACATAACTGACCACGTAAAACATAGCAAAAATAAAACCATTCATACTAGCACTCATCAATCCATAAAGTACAAAGCCAATATGTGAAATTGTTGAGTATGCAAGCATACGTTTTAAGTTGGTTTGCGCTATCGCGGTAATATTTCCGATGATGATTGAAAGCACTGCCATAATCATTAGCATTTGTTGCCAATCAACCGCTAGCGTAGGTAACCCCTGCACTAAAAGACGGATGACCAATGCAAAAGCAGCTAGCTTAGGCACTGAACTAATCAGCATCGTTACCGCTGTAGGAGAGCCTTCATAAACATCAGGTACCCACATTTGAAATGGCACTGCTCCTAGCTTAAATGCTAAGCCAGATACGATAAAAACTAAACCTAAAATGAGGACTGAATGAATTTTTGGTCCACTCATCAGTGCATTATTTATATCTGCAATATTTAAGCTACCCGTCATACCATAAATCATGCTCATGCCGTATAGCAACATACCTGACGCCAATGCTCCTAGCACAAAGTATTTCATTGCTGCCTCAGTTGCTTTAGCGTTATCACGATCTAATGCTACAAGAGCGTATAAGCTAAGCGATAACAACTCTAAGCCTACATAAAGTGTCAGCATATTTTGACCTGACACCATAATCATCATACCGACTACTGAGAACAGTGCTAACGCATAAAATTCTCCACGGAACATATCGCGTTGCTGTATATACTGCCTGCTATAAACAAAAATCATTGACGTACCTAGATAAATCATTAATTTAAGCACATCCGCCATAGTGTCATCCACAAATGTACCAGTGAAGGCGTAGCCAACACTTGGCACATGTGTACTAAATGTAAAATAAGCAGCACCTAGCAATGATAATTGAGCCAAGATATAGATAACTATACGGTTAGTAGGCTTAAGGAACAAATCTGCTAATAAAATAAACATAGCCATACATACAATGACTATTTCAGGTAATGCAGTAATAAGGTCGTAACGTATATTTTCCATGACTTATAGACCTGATGGCAAACCTACTGGCAACTTGCTTTGTGCCAGATGAGAAAGAAGTTGAGTAACTGTTGCATTAGTCATGTCAGTGAGTGGCTGTGGATAAATACCCAAGACTAATACTAGCGCTGCTAAAATCGCCATTATTAAAAATTCGCGGCCGTTTAAATCTTTTAATGCCGCAACATTTTCATTCGCTATTTCACCATAAAATACGCGTTTAACCATCCATAAGGTATATGCCGCCCCAAATATAAGCGTAAATGAGGCTAAGAATGCATACCAGAAATTAACTTGAATGGCGCCTAATATCACCATAAACTCACCGACAAAACCAGATGTCCCTGGTAACCCAGTATTGGCCATTGCAAAAAATACGGCAAAAGCAGCGAAAGCTGGCATGGTGTTAGCTACACCACCATAGGATTCAATTTGCCGACTATGTACACGATCGTAAAGTACACCAACACAAAGGAACATCGCCGCAGAAATAAATCCATGTGAGACCATTTGGACAATTGCACCTTCTAGCCCTAAGTTATTAAAAATAAAGAACCCCAAAGTAACAAAGCCCATATGAGAAATTGATGAATAAGCAATTAGTTTTTTCATATCTTTTTGTACTAAAGCCACAAGTGCAATATAAACAATCGCAATCAACGATAATGTAATCATGTAACCCGATAAATGATGTGCTGCATCAGGCGCAATCGGCATTGCAAATCTTAAGAAACTATAACCACCCAATTTAAGCGCAATGGCTGCTAATACCACAGAGCCACCTGTCGGCGCTTCAACGTGTGCATCAGGTAGCCAAGTGTGAACTGGCCACATCGGGATTTTGACGGCAAACGCTGCAAAAAAGGCTAAGAAAATAAGCACCTGCACGTTAAGTGGCATGGAAAATTTATAATATTCAGTAATCTCAAAACTACCTGTTGAAAGATATAAATAGATAAAGGCTACCAACATCAATAGTGAACCAAGCAATGTGTATAGAAAGAACTTAATAGTTGCATAAACACGGTTTGGCCCACCCCAAATACCGATTACCAAAAACATGGGGATTAGCATGGCTTCCCAAAATACGTAGTACAAAATAGCATCTAAAGCGCTAAATACGCCAATCATCAAGCCGCTCATAATGAGGAAGCAAGCCATGTATTGCGCAACACGTTTTTGTATGACTTCCCATGCTGAAATAATCACAATGACCGTAGTAAAACTAGTCAGTAAAATCAATGGGACTGAGATTCCATCAACACCTAAGTGATAATTAATGTTAAATGCTGGAATCCAACTAAATCCTTCTTGAAACTGAAAACCACCTTCCGCAAAATTAAAATGCGTATACAGCGGAATAGTCACTAGGAAACTTGCTATACCACCTAGAAGTGCTAGCCAGCGTGTGGTGTCAGGCTTATTTTCATTTGCGATAGCGAGCACAACTATTCCAGAAAATACTGGCAGCCAAATAGAAAAACTTAATATGTGTTGAGTAAAATAATTCAGCATGTTCTTAACTTAAAGGTTTGAACGAATAAAAAGACAGCATGAAAAACACGCCAATAATCATAGCAAATGCATAGTGATAAATAAGGCCTGTTTGCAATTTACGCACTAAAGCAGAAAGTTTGCCGATTAAATTTGCAGTTCCATTCACCATGCCTTCATCAATGATGCTTACATCACCAATTTGCCAAAGCTTATTACCAACAAATCGAGAGCCTGCAGCAAATACACGGTCGTTAAAGCTATCAAAGCCATACTTATTCTCTAGTATCTGATTAATTACTGAAAATTTTGTCTGTATTTTTGCAGGAATATCTGGACGTTTTATGTAAAAGAACCATGCTAAACCGACGCCAGAAGAAGCAAGTGCAAAAGGCAAAGTTAACAATCCATGCAATGCCATACCTGATGCAGAGTGATAAATTGCATGCCAATGATGTGTCAGCTCTTGCATCGCTGGATGTGCAGTTGAATCTACGTAAATTATACCTTTAAAGAATTCACCAAACTCCATAGGTTCAATTGCAAAATATCCAATAAAGATAGAAGGTATCGCTAGTAGAATCAGCGGTAATTTAATCACCCATCCTGGCTCATGTGGATCATCTGTTGGCCCTAAACCATGATGATGCGCATGGTCATCAGAAACATCATCGTGATGCACATCATGCTTTATCACACGCCATTTTTCAGAGCCGTGAAAGACTAAGAAATACATGCGAAAGCTATAGAAGGCGGTCACAAATACACCTGTGATTACAGCAAAATAGGCAAAACTGCTAATCCATGGATAATTCGTGGCATGGACCGCTTCAATAATGCTATCTTTTGAATAGAAGCCAGATAGAAATGGTGTTCCAATTAGGGCTAGAGATCCAATGAGTGAAGTAATCCAAGTCACAGGCATATATTTTTTGAGGTTACCCATATTGCGAATATCTTGGTCATGATGCATGCCCATAATCACAGCGCCAGCACCTAAGAAAAGTAAGGCTTTAAAAAATGCGTGTGTCATCAAGTGAAAAATAGCCACTGAGTATGCTGAAGCTCCTAGCGCTACTGTCATATATCCTAATTGGGACAAGGTTGAGTAAGCAACAACACGTTTAATATCGTTTTGGATAATCCCTAAGAATCCCATAAACAATGCAGTGATACTACCTATAATCATGACAAATGAAAGCGCAGTTGAAGACAATTCAAACAAAGGTGACATTCGCGCCACCATGAAAATACCTGCCGTTACCATGGTTGCCGCGTGAATCAAAGCTGAAATTGGCGTTGGACCTTCCATAGAGTCTGGCAACCATACATGCAATGGTACTTGCGCAGATTTACCCATAGCACCGATAAACAACAAGATACATGTCACAGTCATTAGTGACCATTGCATGTTGCCTATTAATGAGATTTGAACATCAGCCATTTGTGGCGCAACTGAAAATACTGAAGCGTAATCTAAGCTACCAAAATGAAATAATACCAAACCTATCCCTAGTAAAAAGCCAAAATCACCAACACGGTTCACTAAAAAGGCTTTCAAGTTTGCATAAATTGCAGTCGGGCGTTTGTACCAAAAGCCTATTAGTAAGTAAGAAACTAAACCCACAGCCTCCCACCCAAAAAACAACTGCATAAAATTATTACTCATCACCAACATCAGCATTGCAAAGGTGAATAGTGAAATATAACTAAAGAAACGAGCGTAACCTTCATCTTCCTTCATATAGCCGATGGTATAAATATGCACCATCAGTGACACAAAAGTGACTACTACCATCATCATGGCCGAAAGTCGGTCAATTAAAAACCCAATCTCAAAAGTGAAATTCCCACTTTTTAACCAAGAATATACCGTCTCGTTATAAGGTAGGCTAACCATGGCATCATTAAGTACATATAGTGAAAGTGCGAATGATCCTCCTACACCCAATATGGTGAGTATATGTGCACTTGAACGAGGTAGTTTTTTTCCAAACAAGCCAACCACAATAGCTGCTAGCAGTGGAAGTAAAGGGATTGCCAAGTAAATTTGTTGCATTGTCATTTCTTATTTATACCTTTTAGGCTTACCCTTTTAAGCGATCTAAATCATCAACGTTAATAGTACGTAAGTTTCTAAACAGTACGACTAAAATTGCCAGCCCTATTGCAGATTCAGCAGCTGCAACTGTCAGTATAAAAAACACAAACACTTGCCCTGCAATGTCATGTAAATAATGTGAGAAAGCAATAAAATTTAAATTGACCGCCAATAACATTAACTCAATCGCCATCAATAAAATAATGACATTCTTACGATTTAAAAATATGCCTATCACACTGATTGCAAAAAGTAATGCGCCTAGAATAAGGTAGTGTGATAGACCAACGGATAAACTAGTCATTATTTAGCGTCCTCTGCAGATGCTTCAATTTTTTCAGTTTTTCTTTCTATCACAGCATCCATCTTCACAATACGTATGCGATCTGCTTTTTTAACTAACACTTGTTTAGCTGGGTCCATAGATTTGCTGTCTTTACGATCGCGCAATGTAAGTGCAATTGCAGCTACAATCGCAACTAGCAGAACAACTGAGGCTAATTCGAATGGCAATAGGTAATCGGTATAAAGTACTCGTCCCAATTCCGCAGTATTATTATAATCAGCCGTACGCGCTACTGGCGCTAAAACCTTATCGGCACCAAAGTTACGCACACCCACTATCATCACCATTTCGACTGCCATTAACCCGCCTACAGGCAATGCAATAGGAAGGGCCTTCCAAAAACCTTCCCGTAATTTATCTAAGTTAATGTCGAGCATCATTACCACAAACAAGAACAACACCATCACCGCACCCACATAGACTAATACAAGTGCAATTGCCAAAAATTCGGCTTCTAGTAAAAGCCAAATGCCCGCAGCGGTAAAAAAAGCCAACACCAAATATAAAGCTGCATATACTGGGTTGCGTGTAGTAATCACGCTGATTGCTGCGAACAGCAAAACAGATGCTAGCGCATAGAAAACAATGTCTTGAAAATGTAAGCCAAAAAATGTCATGAGTTCGTCTAGTTATTTATCTTATTATTAATATCGTATAGTGATGTATATATCATCTAAAATCTTTATCCGTTGTTCGGTCAGCAGCAATCTGTTTTTCATGTTTATCACCAACTGCCAGCAACATTTCTTTTGTGTAAAGCAAATCGCCGCGTTGCTCGCCGTGATAATCAAAAACTCGGGTTTCAACAATAGAATCTACTGGACAAGATTCTTCACACATACCGCAAAAAATACACTTAGTTAAATCAATATCATAACGAGTAGTCCGACGTGTATTATCTTCGCGTTGCTCGGACTCAATTGTGATGGCCATTGCAGGGCAAACTGCTTCACACAATTTACATGCTATGCAACGCTCTTCTCCATTAGGATAACGACGCAGTGCATGCAATCCACGAAATCTGTTTGATTGAGGTGTGACTTCATCTGGATATTGCACTGTAAATTTTGGCGCAAAAAAGTAGCGACCTGTTAGCGCCATTCCTTTTAACAACTCAACTAGCATTAAGCTAGAAAGCGTAGATTTAATTTTTGCAATCATAAAATATATCAGTAATTATTTTGATTTTTGTCTAAATAAATTAGTTAGTGAAAAAAATGTGCCCAAGGAGTTTGCATCATGCCGCCTACAAACACAATCCAAACAATAGTGATTGGAATAAACACTTTCCATCCTAAACGCATGATTTGATCATATCTATATCTAGGGAATGTTGCTCTAAACCACAGAAAGAGGAATAATAAAAACGCAACTTTTGCTAGTAACCATAAGAAGCTATCTGGAATGAACGGAACTGGTGATAACCAACCACCTAAAAACATCAGTGCCGCCAGCATAGAAACTAAAATCATATTGGCATATTCTGCTAAGAAAAAAACTGCGAATGACATACCTGAATATTCCACATGGAAACCTGCAACGATTTCAGATTCACCTTCAGCAACATCAAATGGTGCACGATTTGTTTCAGCCACAGCACTGATAAAATAAACGATAAATAATGGGAACAATGGCAAGAAATACCAATGCCAAAATCCACCCTCCTGGCCCATAACAATTTTGCCTAGATTTAGTGAATTTGCACACATTAACACGCCCACTAAGGCAAATCCCATCGCAATTTCATATGAAACGATTTGCGCCGCGGAACGTAATGCTCCCAAAAAAGCATATTTAGAATTGGAAGCCCAACCCGCAATAATTACTCCGTAAACGGCAACTGACGTCATGGCTAATATATAAAGCAAGCCCGCATTCACATCTGCCAGAACTAGCGTTGCATCAAAGGGGACAACAGCCCAAGCAGCAAATGCAGGCGCTATTGCTAATACAGGACCTAATAAAAATAATGTTTTATTAGAGGTCGTGGGGATAATAATTTCTTTAAATAACAGTTTTAGACCATCTGCAATGGGTTGCAATAGGCCGAAATATCCAACGCGATTTGGACCAATACGCACTTGCATATAGCCAATGACTTTACGTTCAGCCAAAGTAAGGTATGCCACCGCGCCCATGAGTGGCGCTACAATTAAAATAATTTTAATCAAAGTCCAAGCGGTAAGTTGTACCGCTGGCCAATAACTACCAAATAAGTTAGCTAAAAATTCCATTACGCGCGCGCTTCCATAATGACGGTTTCGTAACCTTGAAACTGCTGTGGTGAAAGTTTTTCAACTGTAATATCACCCATTAAATCACCTAACCCGATTGTATCTTCATGTGCCGCCGCTACGCGTACGCAACCTTTTGCCACATGATTATCAAGCTTGACAACCAATATTGCACTGCCTTTATCTTGCTTAACTAACACATTATCGCCTTCAACTAAACCTAATTCCTCAAGTTGAGTTGCGCACATGCGGGCCATGGGCTTGATATTATATTTTGTTTTTTGTAATGGTTTTGAACGTCGAACAATCGGATCTGACTCATACTGCGGCACCTCGCCAATGCGCTGCAAACCTTCATGCTTAATATTAACGTGAATCTCAACCAACTCTTTCAAGTTGTTATTTAGACTCCGCCAAACTACAGCTGAAGGTTTTTCACCACCGAATATCGCATCTTTAACCTGCTCACTGGTTTCGTAATCAAATCCTGGTAAATCTAAAGTATTAGCCAATACGCGCAACACTTTCCAAGCTGGGCGGCATTCTCCTAATGGTTTAGTTACTGCGGTAAAACTTTGTACGCGACCTTCCATACTCATGAATGTACCTGAAGTTTCTGTAAATGGTGCAATTGGCAATAACACATCTGCGTTTTCAAGCGCTTGTGATTTAAATGCAGTCAGAGCTACAACACACTCTGCTTTTTCCATCGCTGCTTTAGCCAACGCCGCATGCTGACAATCTAACTCCGGTTCAATATTGACAACTAAATATGCTTTACGTGGCACTTCTAGCATTGCACGCGCATGCATACCCGTGCTACTAGGCATTACACCCATCATATGCATACCAGTACTATTCGCAGCCGCTGGTAAAATTCCGCCTTTAGCGCCTGAAATCCCTGCTATCGCCTCAGCCATACTGTACATTTCAGTAAAGCGTGGGTCACTTAGCGCCATATTACCCAAAAATATTCCTACTTTAGGCGAAATTAAATCGTAATCTTCTCCATGACCAGCCATGCTCTCTGCTATAGCTTGCGTATTAGGTCGCACTTTTATTTCATTTAACAAATCAGTGAGTGACCGTGGTAATGAAAGTGAAAGCTTTTGCAAACCTGACATTGCTTTAAGTATTTGTCCGAGGACGTTTACCATATCATTCGGGCGCACAATCACTTTATGCGCAATATTCATTAGCGGGTTATTATCAAGTGGGCTGATAATAGAAAGTTCGGCACCATTTGCAACCGCTTTACGGAAACGCTGCGCCAGAAGCGGATGCTCATTTCGCATATTAGAACCAATGACTAAGATACGGTCTAGCTCTTCAATTTCATGGATATTACAGCCCATCCACGGCGTACCGAGTCGCTTACCGTCTAATCTAAAATCTGTTTGGCGCAAACGGTAATCAATATTGCCACAATCCAAACCATTCGCTAATTTTTTAGCTAGATAGCCTTCTTCCATGGTGCTGTTAGGAGAAACAAGTATACCTAGCGCTTCGCTACCATGCTCATTTGTAATATCTTTAATTTGACCTGCTGCAAACTCTAATGCAGTTTTCCAATCCGTTTCTACCCATGCACCGTTATGCTTAATCATTGGCACTTTAAGTCGATCAGGGCTATTTAATCCCTCGTAAGAAAAGCGATCACGGTCAGATAACCAGCACTCATTGATACTTTCTTTTTCACGCGGCAAAACACGCATCACTTTATTATCTTTAACATGCACTTCGATATGTGAGCCTAAACCATCATGTGGAGCAATGCTTGGACGTCGGGTGAGTTCCCAACTACGTGCAGAATATCTAAATGGTTTACTGGTCAATGCACCTACTGGACACAAATCAATGATATTGCCAGAAAGTTCAGAATTAACGCTTTTATCTATATAAGCGGTGATTTCTGAGTGCTCGCCACGACCAACCATACCGAGTTCCATCATTCCGCCAACCTCTTGCAGAAATCGAACGCAGCGCGTGCATTGAATACAACGGGTCATATCAGTGCTTACTAATGGCCCAATATTTTTATTGAAAACCACGCGTTTTTCTTCTGTATAGCGTGATCCGCTAGTGCCGTAAGCCACAGCAATATCTTGTAACTCACACTCTCCACCTTGGTCGCATATTGGACAATCTAGTGGATGGTTTATTAACAGAAACTCCATCACGCTCTTTTGCGCTTCAATAGCCGATTTAGAGCGTGTAAAAATTTTCATACCATCAGCTACTGGTGTAGCACAAGCTGGTAATGGTTTATTAAAATTTTCAACTTGCACTAAACACATGCGGCAGTTAGCCGCAACTGATAGTTTTGGGTGATAGCAAAAGCGAGGAATTGCAATGCCGACTTTGTCGGCAGCATCTATAATGGAGCTACCCTGTTCTACTTCTAACGCTTTGCCATCTATTTCAATGTTTAACATTACAGTGGCTCCGCTTTACTATCCAAAGAACTGGCAACCATACTTTTGCCATGTTTAATGTAATATTCAAATTCTGGTCTAAAATGTTTAATAAAACTTAATACGGGCGTTGCTGCAGCCTCGCCTAACGCGCAAATCGTCCGTCCTGCAATATTCTTACTTACATCAGTCAGTAAGTCTAAATCTTCCATTTTACCTTGACCATTAACGATACGGTCAATCACTCGGTAAACCCAGCCAGTACCTTCTCTACATGGCGTACATTGCCCACAACTTTCCTCATAAAAGAAGTAAGACAAGCGATGTAATGTTTTTACCATGCAAGTAGTTTCATCCATCACAATCATTGAGCCAGCGCCTAAACTAGATCTCGCCTTACTTAAGCCATCATAATCCATGGTAGCAACTTCGATTGCACTTGCCGGCATTACTGGAGTAGATGGTCCGCCAGGAATAACTGCCTTTAGTTTGCGACCTTTCCAAACACCACCCGCCAAAGCTAATAATTCCGTAAATGGCGTACCCATTTTCACTTCATAATTTCCTGGCTTTTCCACATGCCCAGAAACTGAAAATAGTTTTGTTCCACCTGAATTTGCCACGCCCAAATCAGCAAAGGCTTGGCCACCATACTGCATGATCCAAGGAATACTGGTGTAACTTTCAGTATTATTTACATTAGTTGGCTTACCAAACACACCATAACTTGCAGGAAATGGGGGTTTAAATCGTGGCTGACCTTTTTTACCTTCAATTGACTCAATAAGCGCAGTTTCTTCACCGCAAATATATGCGCCATAGCCATGCACAGCATATAAATCAAAACAGAAGTTGGTGCCAAAAAGATTTTCACCTAAATAACCAGCAGCTTTTGCTTCTAATAGCGCCGCTTCAAAAGTGTCATAATCTTGCCATATTTCACCATGGATATAGTTGTAACCTACACGTGCTCCTAGTGTATACGCTGCAATTACCATACCTTCAATTAACTGATGTGGATTATAACGAATAATATCTCTATCTTTAAATGTGCCTGGCTCACCTTCATCCGTGTTGCACACCAAATATTTTACGCCATCAAAATATCTCGGCATAAAGCTCCACTTGAGCCCTGTAGGAAAACCTGCACCGCCACGTCCGCGTAAGCCAGAAGTCTTAACTTGTGTAATAACATCAGTAGGTTTTACTTTTTCACTGACAATGCGTCTTAGTGATGCATAACCGCCTAGCTTGATATAGGTATCCAGAGACGCTGGATTCTTTTCCGTTAAAGTTCGTAGGCAAAGCAATGTCTGACCTTTTAAATCAGTCATCACTGGTTTACTAACTTTAGATTTTGATGTTTTAGTCGCCATTATTTCAACTCATCCAAAATCGCATCTACTTTTTCTGGTGTTAAAAATTCATGCATGGTATGGTTATTCACAATCATGAGTGGCGCCCCGCCACACGCACCCATACACTCACCTTCTTTTAGGCAGAATTTACCATCTTTAGTAATTTCATTAAAACCAATGCCAAGCTTAGCTTTAAGATGGTCTACAATTTCATCACTATCACGCAACATACATGAAATGTTTGTACATACTGTTATCTTGTACTTTCCAACAGGCGTCAAATCATACATATTGTAAAAAGTAGCCACTTCCATCGCAGCGATTTCCGGCATACCCAAATATTGTGCAACTTCCGTGATGCTATCTTCAGAAAGCCAGCCTCGCTCAGTTTGCACAATACGTAATGCGCTCATTACAGCAGCCTGGCGCTGGTTAGCTGGATATTTAGTCAGCTCGTAATCTATTTTTTCAATGGTTTGTGGACTTAACATTTTTTTATCTATTTATGATTATTTATTTGGCTTATCTATCTATCTCGCCAAACACGATATCCTGTGTACCAATAATTGCAACTAAATCGGCAATCATGTGACCGCGGGTCATTTCATCTAGTGCAGCCAAATGCGGAAAACCTGGCGCACGAATCTTTAAACGGTATGGCTTATTTGCCCCATCCGATACCATGTAAATGCCAAACTCCCCTTTGGGATGCTCGACTGCGGCATAAGCTTCTCCAGCTGGTACATGGAAACCTTCAGTAAACAGCTTGAAGTGGTGAATCAAGTCTTCCATATTACTTTTCATACCTTCACGGTCTGGCGGTGCAACTTTGTTATCAGTTGAAATGACTGGGCCTGGATTCTTACGCAACCAATCCACACATTGCTTAATGATGCGATTAGACTGTCTGAATTCTTCTATGCGCACTAAATAACGGTCATAACAATCACCATTTTTTCCCACTGGAATATCGAAATCCATATCGGCATAGACTTCATAAGGCTGCGTTTTGCGTAAATCCCAAGCAATGCCTGAACCACGCAACATCGGGCCAGTCATACCTAGCGCCAAAGCCCGCTCAGGGGTAACAATTCCCACATCAACAGTACGTTGTTTCCAGATACGATTATCAGTAAGAAGCGTCTCGTATTCATCCACATATTTAGGAAAACGACTGACGAAGTCATCGATAAAATCAAGTAATGAACCTTGACGGTTTTTATTTTGCTCTTTAACTGTTTTAGCATTTCGCAAAGGTGACACTTCATATTGTGGCATTTGCATCGGCAAATCACGATAAACACCACCTGGACGATAATAAGCAGCATGCATACGTGCGCCAGAAACAGCTTCATAGCAATCAAACAAATCCTCGCGCTCACGGAATGCATACAAAAATACTGTCATAGCGCCCACGTCCAACGCGTGTGCGCCAAGCCAAAGTAAATGATTTAGCACACGTGTGATTTCATCAAACATGACTCGAATATACTGCGCGCGGATGGGTACATCAATGCCCATCATCTTCTCAATCGCCATCACATAAGCATGTTCATTCGACATCATGGATACATAATCCAAACGATCCATATAAGGGATTGATTGCAAGTAAGTGCGATTTTCTGCGAGCTTTTCAGTACCACGATGCAACAAGCCGATATGTGGGTCAGCACGCTGAATAACTTCACCATCTAACTCTAATACCAAGCGTAAAACGCCATGTGCAGCAGGATGCTGCGGACCAAAGTTCATTGTATAGTTTCTAATTTCAGCCATAATAAACGCTTACTTAGCGTGCGCCCCCTCATTACGAATCACGCGCGGTACATTATTTCGCTCTTCAATGGACACTGGCTGATAGATTACCCGTTGCTGCTCAGGATCATAACGCATCTCGACATTACCAATCATTGGGAAATCTTTACGGAAAGGATGTCCTACAAAGCCATAATCAGTCAGTAATCGACGTAAATCAGGATGATTTTCAAACATGATTCCGTAAAGATCAAACGCTTCGCGTTCATACCAATTTGCCACTGGCCAAATATCGACCAAAGTTGGCAAGATTGGGAAACCCTCATCTTCAGCAAACACCCTCACTCTCACACGCTGATTGAGTGAAACAGACAGCAAATGAACCACCACTGCATAACGCAGCCCATCATAGCCACCATCTCCGTACTGCTGATAATCAACACCACATAAATCAATCAGTTGCTCAAACTTAAGGCTGGCATCATCGCGTAATACTTGACAGACTAAGAGATAGTCTGTTGACTTACATTCAATGGTGACCTCACCAAGCGTCACACTATTCTTAATGACTTTTTCACCTAATGCTGCTTGCAAATTTGAAGTAAGTTGATCTAATTTAGCTGACATGATTTTTTACTCTAGCGCGCAATCGTATTTGTTCGTTTAATTTTATTTTGCAACTGAATAATGCCATACAACAACGCTTCTGCTGTTGGCGGACAACCTGGCACATAGACATCCACAGGTACAATACGATCACATCCGCGAACTACCGCGTAAGAATAATGATAGTATCCACCACCATTAGCACAGGATCCCATTGAGATAACCCAACGTGGTTCTGCCATTTGATCATAGACTTTTCGTAAAGCTGGCGCCATTTTATTCACTAAGGTTCCAGCAACAATCATGACGTCAGACTGACGTGGGCTACCACGAAATACAATGCCAAAACGATCTAAGTCATAGCGAGAGGCGCCTGCATGCATCATTTCTACCGCACAACAAGCTAATCCAAAAGTCATCGGCCACATTGAACCTGTACGCGTATAATTAATCACGGTATCAAGGGTTGTAGTGACAAATCCTTTTTCTAAAATACCTTCAATACTCATGAAAAATTTAATCTCATTTTCATCAATCCCACTCTAGGGCACCCTTCATCCACTCGTAAATAAAACCTATGACAAGCACTCCCAAAAATATCATCATGGCAATAAATCCAAACAGACCAATTTCTTGCAGCACAACCGCCCACGGGAATAAAAAGGCAATCTCCAAATCAAATAGAATGAAAAGAATAGCAACAAGATAATAGCGCACATCAAATTTCATGCGAGCATCTTCAAATGCTTCGAAACCACATTCATAAGGGGAATTTTTTGCAGCGTCTGGTTTGTGAGGAGAAACCAGTAAACCTAAGACAAGGGGACCGACGCCGACCGCTAAGCCTACGAGAATAAACAACAATATCGGAAAGTAATTTTCTAACACTTACCAGCCCAAACTCAATATCTTAAAACTAAATTTTTAAAAACTAAATTTCCGAAAATATGCATCTTGAAATTTAATTGGCAATAACGCTTTATTTTTACATGTTTTTTTTAAACAGTTATTACAAATACCATAAGATTTACCATTCAGTTCGCCAATTCAAACTGCCGATGACAGTGTATTGAAATTATTGGCTTTTATCAGTCAATAAAAAAATTAACTACTACTAAAAAGATATGTTCTATTTAGAGCAACAATTAACAAAACGAGTAATTATAACCCAATACTAAAGATAGCTAGCGATAAACAAGCAACTAAATTCCAGATGTGGATAGTAAAAATGACTACTCACATCTATTTAGCTTTTTGACTTTTTTCCATATTTTTTTAACACTAATGAGGCAACCCACCCAAACCTAAACCATTTTCCAAAACTGCTAGGCCGCAATAAAGAAAGTAAAGCGGTACTACCACCCGCCACCATCAGAGGATGATTCCGGACATATCGAAATGCGTAAAGCCCTTTATCGACCAGCGCTAGTGGCCTGCCCCATACCTCAATATTTTCCTTAAGGGATAATCTTTGAGCTTCAGCTTCTGCAACCAGTCGCTCACGTCGTTTCGCCAACTTAATCAAGTTCTCATTCATATTGTTTTATTGTATTTCATATTATTGATGAGAATCGAATTTCTGCCGATCTTTACGCAACTCTAATAAGCTAGCCAAAAAGAGCCTGGGTTTTGCTTTTGCTTTACGCTTAACGTGATACCAAGCAATCAATCCCGCTGTCAGGAAAAGGCCTGCCAATGAGCCAATCGCTAACAAACGGTATGTCTCCCATAATGCCACTATAAGAAGAACCGTCATTAACACAACACCAACCATTAAACAAAATAAAGCGATTAGCGATAATGCGACCAACGATAAGAGATGCTCCCTCTCCTCTTCAATGTCCGTGGAGAGAATATCTAGCCGCGTATGGATTATCGCAACTAATGTCGATGCCAACGCAGACAAAGACGCCATCAGCCCTTTGCTGTGATTTGGGATATTTTCAGACATGCTTAATACTAGCGACGACCAATAAGTAAACCAATTACAACGCCAACGCTAGCAGCTATGCCAATTGATTGCCATGGATTCTCATGTACATATTCATCAGTAGCCTTGGCTGCTTCTTTAGTTCGTGCGAGCACCTCATCTTGAACATCCATTAATCTTGCTTTTGCAATGCTAAGTGACTCTTCTGCTTTTGCACGGACTTCTGCCAATTTTTCGCCTCCCGAGTTAGCTGTAGCTTTTAATAAGGCTTCTGCGTCGGCAACTACCACTTTAAAATCATTGATTAATTGGTCTTTGTTAAACTGTTCTGCTGTCGGTTCCATACTTTTCTCCATATTTTTATTTACACTTCACTTAATTAAATTTACGCGATTGTTTCCTGTATTACCAAAATATCAAAATGGTTACTAACTTTGTTGGCGAATCAATGATGAAGTCAAAATAGTGTGCTGACTATTTCTTTAAAATCGACAAAACTTTCTTCTTAACCTTTTGACACAGCACACACCCTTATCACTTACAAAATTACTATACACCGAGCTAAAGCCATAAACAATATCAACACATCAAATCAGACATAGATTATTGATACTTTTACTCATCAGCCCACAATCTACTTTTTCGTATTATTATCCAGCCGAATATTAAATAGCCTGCCATTCCTAAAGCTAAGCCAGAAGGTGCGTACCAAAGTAACGGTACGATTAAACCTGCAGAAATAGTCGATAACAACATTTGTATAAAAGCTTGCCCTGAAGCCGCTGTACCACGAATTTTCGGGTGGCGATCAAGGGCTGCAAGTGAAAGTATTGGCATTGCAAATGCCATGCCAATATTAAACAAAGCCACAGGTAGAATGTTATAAAAAGGGTGAATTGGCAGCATAAAACATATTACTAAGTTAAACATAGCCACAGCAGCCATCCATGCATAAGCCACTTTTACTACTTTTTGTCTGGAATAATTTCCTGCTGCACGCTTTGCAAAATAAGAGCCTAAAATCATGCCACAAACAGTTGGAATAAACATGTAACCGAACTGATGTTGGGTTAAACCAAGTTGTTTAACCAAAAACACAGGACTAGCTAATACATAAATAAAAAAACCTGCGAAATTTGCGCCAAGCGCAAACACTACATAATTAAATTCTTTATCACCAAAAATAATACGATAGTCTTTAATCACTTGTTTTGCAGACAACGGCATGCGTTTTTCAACAGGCATCGTTTCTGGCAAGTATCGAATAGCCGCCCATAAACTAAGCGCTGCATATAAAGCCAAGAAGATAAAAATCGCCTGCCAATGAATCCCAAGCAACAATCCGCCAATGATTGGTGCAACTGCAGGCGCAATACCAAATAACATCTGTACGGTCGCCATAACACGCTGCGCTTGCGGTCCTTCAAACAAATCTCTTACCATGGCTCGAGCCACAACGTTACCAGCCCCCCCAGAAAGCCCTTGTAGTACACGAAAGAACCACAAAGTCTCCACATTCTGAGCAAAAGCGCAACCAATAGAAGCTAAAACAAAAATACCCAAACCCCATTTAATGGTTGTAATTCGCCCTATAGAATCGGAAATTGCGCCATGCCATAAAGTCATTAATGCATACGGTAGTAAATAAAAAGTCAGACTTTGTTGCAATGCCAAAGGTGTGGCATGCAGATTTCTTTCCAAAGCAGGGAAAGCAGGCAAATAAGTATCAATGGCAAATGGGGCCAACGCCGCGAGGCTTGCCAATACTACAGACAGCACTAATGGTGATGTTTTAGATGTCAAAATTTAATCTCAAATAAAAAACGCGCCACTAAGACAAATCAGTAGCGCGTTTTATTTAACCATACTATTAAGAGTTATGGCTATTGTAGAGTAACTATTTAAGGTAAAGCATGAAACTGATCCGTTAACTCTTTCAGCTCCCCAGCGATAATTCTTTTAGAGTTTTTATCATTTCGGAACAGTATCGGTTGGGCCTGTAATTGCGGATTTTTTGCATCTTCAATCGCTTTGTCTATTAAATGACGATGCGGCGACTTCGTACATACAGGGTCAGCAGCCTCTGCATCCCCCGTGAGCAAGAATGATTGGCAACGACAGCCACCTAAATCATTGGCCTTTTCAGAGCAACTTCGGCAGAGCTCCTTCATCCAATCATCACCACGGTACTTGTTAAACGCTGGTGAATCTTTCCATGCCCAACCTAAGTCTGCATCTTTCACATTTGGAAATTGCATATTCGGTAATGATCGTGCTGAGTGGCATGGCAAAACGTCACCATTGGCAGTTACAATCATAAACACTTCACCCCAACCGTTCATACATTTTTTTGGTCTATCATTAAAGTAATCTGGCACAACGTAAAGCACTTTCATTTTGGGTCCTGTTGCACGAAACTCATTTGTTACCGCTTCAGCTCGATCTAACTGCTCACGTGTAGGCATGAGCTGACTACGATTAACCAATGACCATCCGTAATATTGATTGTTTGCTAACTCAATATAATCTGCTCCTAGCGCTTCTGCCATTTCAAGAATTTGCTTCATGTGATCAATGTTATAGCGATGAATAACCACATTCAGCACCATCGGATAGCCATGATTTTTAATCATAGCAGCTACTTTTTGTTTTAACTGAAATGTTTTGGTATTGGTGATAAAGTTATTTATTTCTTCGGTAATATCATGCATAGATAGCTGAATATGATCCAGCCCACCGTCTTTGAGTGCTTGAATCCGCTTTTCTGTTAAACCAACACCCGATGTAATTAAATTACTGTAATAGCCTAGTTTTTTAGCCTCAATCACAATATCTTCAATATCATCACGCAATAATGGTTCTCCACCTGAAATACCTAATTGAATCGCACCAAGTTTGCGGGCGTCGCGTAGGGCTTGTATCCATTGCTCAGTGGTCAGTTCATTTTGCGTATGTTTATCATAATCTGTTGGGTTGTAGCAGAATGCGCAATGTAATGGGCAGCGATAGGTGACTTCCGCGAGCAACCATAAAGGCGTAGTTTGAGTTGCGCTAGTGGAAACGCCATTATTCACTTGCGTACTTATGTTTTGTGTCATTGCAATACTCCTTAAACCTTACGTAGCCAACCTTTGCCCATTGCCAATTCAAGCATGCCAATAATATCACTCTCAATATTCTCAGCGTCTGGAAATGCTATTTTCAAATCAGCCACAACATCACCCACCATAGATTTACCATCCAAACGTTTTAATATTTCACCTGCGCCACCATGAAGCTTCACCATTCCTTCGGGAAAAAGTATCACATAACTTTGTTGAACTTCCTCCCATTGAAAGCGATGATGATGTGCAAGCGCATAAATATCCGTATGTTGTATTTGATTATCCATTTTCAACTTTCTTAACTCACATCCATTACTGGTTGACGCAAATAATCACGCCCTTCAACTTTAATATCTGTACATTGCAACATAATCGCATCGGCCATGACCCACAATACGTTTAATTTGAATTGCAAAATCTCGAGCGCACGCTCTTGTAACGCACGTGTTTGACCAAAGTAATCTAATGTTACTGCCAATCCTTGCTCTACATCACGACGTGCTTGAGTGAGGCGATTTTTGAAATACTGCATGCCTTCTTTGTTAATCCAAGGATACATATCTGGCCATGAATCGATACGTTGTTGATGTATATGTGGCGCAAATAATTCTGTTAAGCTAGAGCACACAGACTCTTGCCATGAACGTTGTTTCGCAAAGTTAATATAAGCATCCACGGCAAATGTAGTGCCAGGCGCCACCAATTTAAGCGACATAATATCTTGACGACTTAAGCCCACAGCCGCCCCTAAGTGAATCCACGCCTCAATACCACCTTCTCCACCTTCAGCAATATTTCCACTACCGTCATGATCGAAAATACGTTGTATCCAGCCACGACGAATTTCACGGTCTTGGCAATTTGAAAGAATTGCAGCATCTTTCATGGGGATGGCAATTTGATAATAATAACGATTGGCTACCCATGCTTGCATTTGCGCTTGCGTTAACTTGCCTTCATACATCAGAACGTGTATTGGATGGTAAATATGGTAACCCTTACCTTTTTCGCGTAATTTAGCCTCGAACTCTTCACGTGTCCAAGGTAACTGATTATTTGTCATTGCGTTCATCTGTATCTCCTAAAGTATAATATCCATGCCATCAAAGGCCACTTCAATTTTATGTTCGTTCAATATTGCACGCTCAGCAGAATCTTCACGTAATATTGGATTTGTGTTATTGATATGTATCAAAACTTTGCGTGATGCATTGAATTTATCGAGGTCTTCAATCATCCCACCTTTACCAGATTGAGGATTATGGCCGATGCTGCGTGCTGTTTTAGTCATTAAGCCTAAATCAATCATTTCAGTATCAGTCCAAAAAGTACCATCGACCATAATGCAATCAGCTTGATGCATTAATTCAGGCAAATGTGGCTCAATTTCAGCCAAACCAGGTGAATACCAGCACTTTTTACCAGTACTTACTTCTTCAATCAATACGCCAATTGTGTCACCCGCCTGCGGGTCATTTCGATGAGGCGAATAAGGTGGAGCAGCACTTTTAAGAGACACAGAAGTGAATTTAAGATTGGGTACGTTTGGGATTGTAAAACTGGTTTTGCCATCAATTGGCACTTGGTGATGATTAATACCGCAATAATGTCCCAAGATATTTAAAGCTTGGTTACCTGAAGTTAAATCGCCATACACCATATCTGTACAGTAAATTTCACGCTTAACAGTGCCTTCCCGCAACATGTAAAGCCCTGTGGTGTGGTCGATTTGCGCGTCAATCAATACGATAGCTTGAATGCCTGTGTCACGTATAGAGCGTGCTGGTTGCAACGCAGGAAAATCTTGAATTTGTTGAAGAATATCTGGAGATGCATTAAACAACACCCAGTTAACACCATCACTACTAACGCAAATAGATGATTGTGTACGTTTAGTCGCTTTAATGGTTCCTTTGCGCAACCCATCACAATTAAAACAATTACAGTTCCATTGTGGGAAACCACCACCTGCGCCTGCGCCTAAAACATGTATATGCATATCACTCTACAATTCTAATAATGTAATTTTTTAAATACTTTTTAATAGCATTCCAAATATCTATTTTTTATATAAAAAAAGGCTGTCTTACGGCAGCCTTTTTTATTAGCTCAAAAGCTAGTTATTTATTCATAACGTACATTGTTACTTCAAAGCCAAAACGCATTTCTGTAGCTGCTGGAGTTGTCCACATGATAAATTTCCTTTTTAGTAGTTAATTAATTCCGTTGTTAATATATTTGTCGCCACAACGTGTAACGAATCATGCGCCTTCTTATTAAACTGCCACAGCGCAATAATACGGAATTAAGTCTAGTGATTTTCATTACACAAAAAGTCTTAATAGCTGCCTTCTCACAAAAATATGTTTATTGCAATGGTCTCTTATAATTAATGTAGTAAAAAAGAATATTGATTCTCTAATTTAGCAATTTCTAAAAGTAACTACCTAAAGTCAATCCACCACCTACATCTGGACTAGCGTCACTTAAGCCTGAGTAGATAACACCGCTTAATTTATATTGGTCATTAATAAAATGAGATGCATATATAGACATTTCTTGAGGACGCGTTGCACCATCTACTGCAGCGGTTGCCCAATCATATGAGATTCCAACTGAAGTCATTTTAGTAAACTTGTAGCCGCCACCCAGCGATCCAAATATTACATTATCGTAAGAAACGCCTCTCGGCTCACCAAGCCATTTATAGCCCAAACCCGCTGAAATACTAGCACCTCCATCAAAATTCTTATCCACATTTGCCTGCACGGCAAAATCCGCTTTGCCAGAACCTAATCCTTTTGATTCACTAGCCGTAGCAAATTTGATACGGCCAGTTAAATCAACTATAAAACCTGTTGCTTCGCTGTTAATTAAGTTATATCCAGCTGAAGCAACAATATCTCCTAAGCCAGATTCTGTCGTTCTACGACGTATTGTCGTCGTTGAAGTGGATGTCGTTGTCCCGGCACATGGACCATCATCCTCAGGTTTGCTAGCACCATTACGACTATCACCTGCACAACCAAAGGCACCAACAGAGCCAGACGAACCAGAGCTAGACCCACCAAAACCACCTGGCGTGATGTCTCCAGTGCCAGTGACCCTAATCCATGGCACTGTAAGCTTGTAAGTAAAAGCACCCGTGTCATAAGTAGCGGACAAAGGCATATAAAAAACATCTGTAGATTCTCTTGAACCATATTTACCAGTGGAATAATCCCCGCCAACAGATGCAGAAAATCCATCTGCAAAAGCAGTAGACGACGACATCGCTAACAACAACATTAATTTACTTAACAACTTCATTTGAATCTCTCCCTTGTTATTTATATTTACCGCTTCCACTTCTACCTGAATTACTAGATGACCCACTTGAACTGCCTGACCTACCCGATGATCCTGAACGATCTACAGAACCACCATGTGAAGAACCTGAAGACCCAGAACTCCTTGAAGATGAATCTTGCCTACTAGACCTTGAACTTGAACCAGATCTCGACTCATGCCCGCTAGAACCAGAGTTGGCGCTTGACCCAGAGTTTGAGCCATGCCCGCTTTCTGAACTAGAACCTGAATTAGAATTTGAACCCGACCCAGAGTTCGAACCAGATCCTGAACTTGAGTCGTTCCCTGAATTAGAACCTGAACCATTGTTACCAGAGTTCATTTCACCGGACTGACTTCCATCTTCACTTTTTGATGAATTTCCACCACTATTGGAGTCGTTTTCATTTTTAAACTGAATGTCTTTTTCAAACAGCTTACCTTTTCTAGCCTCAACTTTATCTGCAACCCAATCACCATTTTTCTCACGGCGCATTTCAATTTTCACTACTTTTGATTCACTGAAACTGCTTTCACCGTTTTTATTTTTTAAAAACTGTAATTCAGTGCCATATAAATTAAATTTATTGCCACCACTTGCCCCTAAAAACCCTTCTACAATGGCAGTATCTGAGCGATTAATCATATTGCGAATAGGTTGAGTCTCAATACGGTCAGCTTTAATTGCTTTTCCATCCCAAGCCCCACCAACGCGCACTTCGCTACCAACATTAAGGCTATTAAGCGTTTTAATATTGCTTACGTTCACTCTGGTGCCATTGACTACAAAACTATCTTTAGCAACGCTAGTAACCATACCTAAAGTATTTGCAAAACCAGCACTATTGCCAACATCAACCCTAGTCGCAACAATTTCACCGTTTTCTAGACGATGTCCGCTCACACGCACATCAGTTCCTGCTGTTACACCTTTCATTTTTTGAATCGTATTTTGATCCACACGTACCGTTTGCCCCATGACTTGCATCTGCTGTCTAGCAACATCAACTCTACCTACTGGACCTGCAACTGCATCAAACATGCCGATGGCTTTTGCTTGCAATTGACCATCTACTCGGTACGCTTTAAGCATCACCATTTTACCTACAGCTAAATGGCCTAATTTGGCAGCTTTACCATTATCAAATACTGGCGTGTTAGACGAATATTGCACTTCTACGCCATCTACACAAATACTTGCAAAACCAGTAATCACACCAACAATAGCGATACCGCCATGGCCATTTTCAGGTAATAAGTTATTCTCAGCGACTGAATCACCAGTACCGCCCATCCCTCTTTGAGCAACAGGGCTACCTGTACCGTCAGTGCCGCCATGTTCATCAGTAATGCCTGTGCCGCCAAAGCCACCATTGGCAGGCATGCCCGTCCCACCCATTCCACCATTAATCGTGGTTGGATTAATCATAGAAGCTGTACTACAAATACCATCGCTAGCCGCATATGCAGCTACATTACTTAACAACAAGCAAATGGCGCAAAGCGCTTTTGATAAATTATAAAGCTTATTGTGCTTATGACTTGTCATCTTGTTTTTTTATGTCAGTATCAGCCTTCATCGGCTCATAATAATAGTACACCCCAAAAGTCATGCGCATATTAGCTTGTGCATTATCTTGATCTTTTACTGACTGACTATCTGCCAATTTATTGATTTCGCGTAAAGTTTTCATGCCTTGTTTTTCTGCCAGTCCGCCTATTTCGCTAATGCTTTCCATCGTTAGCGTATCGTAATGAACACAACGCTCTAGAAAGCTGGCTTGTTGACCTAGCAAATTAGAAACTGCCGCCTGCGCATGGTCATGCAAGTTATGGCCGAAATAATAAATTTTTTCATCGAAGCCTTCTTGTGGAATAAACATGTCGGTAGTCAGATGCACAAATCCTTCATCATCCAAACTGGCTACGCCAAGACGCAACCACTCGTCTAAGACTGCCCTTGGATGAATGTCAGTACTTAAGCTACGTACTAATCCTTCAAAAGACGCTTCTGGATTTGCAGCTGCAAACCGCTGCAACGGCTTAGCTGTGCCATCTTCATTCAAATACTTAGGCGTGGCATTCCACAAAGCTACGAGTTGCGTACCTAAAGAAACATTAGCAGGCATTACATCTTCCACTTCAGGATGTTGCTCTCGCAGACGTTTTACATCTTTTCTATGCACACCACTCATTAAACTAATGCGCGAATCGGTTTGCCGTTTATCTTCAATCGCAAAATCACTGTCTGCCACTTCCACAAACAGCGCCTTGATTACATCTATCGCAAATGTATAAGTTAAATTATTAGCCAGCATAAGCTTAACAAACGGCTTAAAAACCCGCTTCATCGCATTTGCGATCAATAATTGTTTTTTTGTTTCGCTGTTCTGCACGCTGCTTAATATCCTGAATATTCTTACTAACTTATCACCTTTAAACGTAGTATATCAATTATTTTTAAATAAATGGGATTTTTTTCCATTTTTATGTTGACATGGGAAAATTTCCCATTTAACATTCAATCAACGGGGAATTGTTCCGTTAATAAACGAAACAAACTTTTAAATTATTGGAGAAATATCATGATTAGCAAAAAAATACTTTTAGGAGCTTTCGGCGGAATGCTTGTCTTAGCATCAGTGAGTAGCTTTGCAGTAGAAACACAAAACAGTTCAGATGAAGTGATTGCACGCGAAGCTTCAGAAGGCCCTCGTGGTGGTGATAACGAACGTCCAGGTGATCGTCAACGTCGTGGTGGTCGCATTAGCATCGATAATCCAGGTGATTTAGTGATTGCACGCGAAGCTTCAGAAGGCCCTCGTGGTGGTGATAACGAACGTCCAGGTGATCGTCAACGTCGTGGTGGTCGTACGGCGTAATGCTGAATTAAGCATCAAGTTGCGACGAGCAATCGATCTTAATCAAAGGAGAATGAAATGAACAAATTAATTTATAGCATGTTAATCGCAGTTGGAATTACTCTCGTTATAAACCCCGCGTTGGCTCGTCAAGGTGCTGATGATGGTGTAAGCCATGTTCGTCAAAGTCGTGGTGCAGATAATCCTGCTGGTCACATTCGTCAAAGTCGTGGTGCAGATAATCCAGCTGGTCACATTCGTCAAAGTCGTGGTGCAGATGATGCGCCAGGCCATGTGCGTCATGGTGGTGAGCATGCTGTGGGACATCAATAAAACATGATGTAAATATTAAGCCCTAGGGATTTTAAAATACCTAGGGATTTTTTCTCAGTGTGAGCTCTCCACTTTGCTTTTTAGTTTAGCGCGACGTGCCTTAACTGCTTCAGCTAAAACATCTAACATAGCGACAGTATCATTCCAACCCAAACATGCATCGGTGATTGATTTTCCATATTCAAGATCACAACCTGGCGCATGATCCTGGCGTCCTTCATTAAGGTGCGATTCCAACATCACGCCGATAATACGTTGGTCGCCAGCTGATAATTGTTCCGCAATATCTTGTGCTACATCCATTTGACGCAAATAGTTTTTACTGCAATTGCCATGGCTGCAATCAATCATCAATATAGGCTTAAGTCTAGCTGCAACTAAACTTTCGCAAGCCTCGTTCACATTATGTGCATCGTAATTCGGTGTTTTTCCACCACGAAGAATCACGTGGCAATCTTCATTACCCGACGTTGAAAATATGGCTGACTGCCCTTCTTTAGTCACAGATAAAAAATGGTGTGGGGTTGAGGCAGTTTTAATCGCATCGATTGCTACGCGCACACCACTATCCGTTCCATTTTTGAAACCTACAGGGCATGATAGACCAGATGTTAATTCTCTATGGACTTGTGACTCTGTCGTGCGCGCACCAATGGCGCCCCAACTTACTAAATCAGCGACATATTGTGGAGTTATCATGTCTAAAAACTCAGCGCCAGCTGGCATACCAAGTTCATTCACGTCTAGTAAAAATTTTCGTGCAATCTCCAAACCTTCGTTAATTTGATAGCTGCCATCAAGATGCGGATCGTTAATCAAGCCTTTCCAGCCTACTGTCGTGCGTGGTTTTTCAAAATATACGCGCATCACTATTAATAAATCTTTACACATATCTTTACGCACTTCTAACAAACGCTGTGCATATTCCAAACCAGCTTTCGTATCGTGTATAGAACATGGCCCTACAATCACCAATAAGCGATCATCTTCTTGATGCAATATACGATGAATTTCCTGACGTGTTTCTAAAATATTTTGCGTTGAATTTGGGCTTTCTTTTAAGCGATCTAATAGCTCTAACGGCGTGATTAGCTTCTTAATTTCGCGTATGCGTACATCATCTGTGGCTAACTTTTTATATTCGCTCATTATTTAATACTTTTTAAAATTTTTAACTATTTATAATTTTTTCTAGCACTTCTAAAAAACGTGCATTTTCACTGAATAATCCGATACTTACACGTAAGTAATCTGGCATTCCGTAGTTGGCAATCGGTCTAACAATGACGCCATTTTGCAATAATTTTTGATTCACTTGTATTGCATTTTCCACGGCAAAGCTTACAAAGTTGGCATAAGACGGAATATATTCTAGCCCGAGCTTATTAAAACCTTGTGTCAACTGCGCCATTCCAGCTTGATTCAGCGCATAAGAGCGCTCAACAAAATCATCATCCGCTAATGAAGCGACTGCTGCAGCTTGCGCGATGCTATTGACATTAAAAGGCTGTCGTACACGATTCATTAAGTCGGCAATATCTGCATGGCACAAACCAAAACCAACGCGTAAACCTGCCAAACCATAGGCTTTTGAAAAGGTGCGCGAGATGATTAAATTATCAAAATTACTCAACCAATTAATCGCTTCGGATTTATTATCAACCGATAAATACTCATCGTATGCCTCATCAAGCACTACCAATATCGCTTTTGGCACTTGCTTCAAGAACGTTAGCAATTCATCTTTATCCAATAAAGTACCTGTTGGATTGTTGGGGTTAGCCACAAAGACAATGCGTGTTCTTGGAGTTATTGCTGCAAGCATAGCAGTTAAATCATGTCCATAATCCTTGGCTGGAACAACTACACCTGTTGCGCCTGTTGCTTGCGTAACCAATGGATAGACCGCAAAAGCATGCTCAGAATAAATAGCTTCCCAGCCAGCCGTTAAAAAAGCGCGAGCTGCTAGCTCTAAAATATCATTTGATCCGTTGCCAAAAACAATTTGATTCGGGACAACTTTGAATTTTGTACTTACGGCATCACGCAAAGCAAAGCTATTGCCATCTGGATATCGCGCAACATCAAGGATAGCTTCTTGAATAGCATAATCAGCTTTAGGGCTAATACCCAATGGGTTCTCATTTGACGCTAACTTTACTATATCCTGCTGTTGCAAGCCCATTTCACGGGCAAGCTCTGAAATTGGTTTCCCGCCCTGATACGGCGCAATCGCCTTGATATGTTCTGGTGCTAATGTAGCCACTATACTTTTAGATAGCTTACTGCTAGACGTACTCATACGAGAGACCTTAAAAAAAACCTAGATAATGCCTAAATAACCGCTACCGGGTAAGAACCTAGTACTTTGAGGAAAGATGCTCGTTGTTGGCATTCAGCTAATGCTACCTTCACCTTTGCATCACTTTGGTGACCTTCAATATCGACAAAAAACACATAATCCCACAAGCCTTGTTTAGACGGACGAGATTCAAATTTACTCATGCTGACCCCATGTCTTGATAATGGCTCCAAAAGTTCCACCATTGCACCAGGGACGTTCTTAGATGTCATGACAATTGAAGTTTTATCCTGACCAGATTGTGCGACTTCATGCGAACCAAGCACTAAAAAGCGTGTTGTGTTTTTAGCATCGTCTTCGATATTTTCAGCAAGTATATTTAAATCAAAAAGTTCTGCCGCTCGCTTGCTTGCAATTGCGGCCGCGAAAGTGTCGTCAGTTGAAACCAAATCATGAATCATCTGCGCCGCGCGTGCATTGCTAGTAACAGCTTCACGCGTCACTTTTGGCATCACACGATTAAGCCACTCGTGACATTGGGCTAATGATTGCGTGTGTGAAAACACATGGCTGATATGAGCAATGTCAGTTTGTTTTGACAATAAACAGTGATGAATTGGTAGCGTGATTTCACCACAAATTTTGAGCGGGCTAGCTAGCAATAAATCTAGCGTTAGCCCAATTGCGCCTTCAGTGGAGTTTTCGACAGGTACGACCCCATAGTCCGCTTGACCAGCCTCAACTGTACGAAACACTTCATCAATAGAGCCACAAACCACTGCACTTCTACCCAATCCAAATTGCTTGAGTGCAGCTTCTTCACTATATGTACCTAATGGTCCTAAGAACGCGATAGAAAGCTCTTTTTCTAGCGCACGGCAATTAGACATCACCGCACGAAAAATATTACTTACAGCCTCGTTATCTAGCGGCCCTTGATTATTTGCTTGCAAACGACGCAATACCTGCGCCTCACGTTCTGGACGATAAATCACGCCATCATCTTTTAAGCTACCAATTGCGCGCGCTAGTTTTGCACGCTCGTTAACGAGTTTAAGCACTTGCTCATCTATGGCGTCTATTTGGTCGCGATGTTGTTTAAGTTGTTCGCTCATGCTAAATGTTTACTTTCAAAAGCTTTCATATAGGCAACAAGCGCCTGCAAACCTTCAATCGGCATTGCGTTGTAAATGCTAGCGCGCATACCACCTACAGCGCGGTGGCCTTTAAGTTGTAATAATCCGATTTCTTGTGCGCCCTGTAAAAATGCATCATTTAGAGATTCATTTTTTAGGTAGAAAGGTATATTCATACGTGAGCGATTTTTAACCGCCACATGATTCACGTAAAAATCTGTTGAATCTATATAGTCATAAAGCAGTTTTGCTTTAGCGATATTTACCTTTTCGATTGCAGCGACCCCACCCTTCTCGATTAACCATTCGAACACCAATCCAGCAATATAAATACTATAAGTCGGCGGTGTGTTAATCATCGATTGATTTTCAGCCTGTATTTTCCAATTAAAAACAGCTGGTGTTAATGGCGAGGCATAATTTAGTAAATCTTCACGCACAATCAAAATACATAGACCTGCTGGGCCGATATTTTTTTGTGCGCCACAGTAAATGACGCCGTACTGACTTACATCAATTTCCCGCGAAAGGATATGTGAAGACATATCTGCCACAATAGGCACACCATTGGTGTTTGGCAAATCAAGAAACTCAACGCCACTCATAGTTTCATTGGTACAAATATGTAAATACGCTGCATCATTACTCAACTTCCAGTTAGAAAACTCTGGAACATTTGTAAATTTTTCAGACTCAGTATTGACGACCACATTAATTTTGCCATATGCACTTGCATCTTCTACACTACGCTTACTCCAACCGCCAGTCACCGCGTAATCTGCCGATTTACCATTAAGCAAGTTTAGTGGGATCATCGCATTTTCTGCAATGGCACCACCTTGCAAAAATAATACTTTGTAATTATTAGGAATATTCAACAACGTACGGAAATCAACTTCAGTTTTGGCCAAAATACTCATAAACTCTTTACCACGATGTGACATCTCCATCACACTCATACCAGAGCCATGCCAATCTAACATTTCAGCTTGGGCACGCTCTAAAACAGGTTTAGGCAAAACCGCAGGGCCTGCTGAAAAATTATAAATCTGAGTCATTTTCAATATTTATTTACTAGAAATTTCTTTATAAAGTTAAGATTTATCGTCTGCTTCTGACTCAGGCTCATCAGTTTCAACAATTTTTTCAAGTCCAGAAAGTTTTTCACCTTCGCCTAAATTAATTAGCGTTACACCTTGCGTTGCACGACCCAACTCGCGAATCTCTTTCACACGAGTGCGAATTAATACACCACCGGTGGTAATCAACATGATCTCATCGTCTTCATTGACTAATTTAGCGGCGACAACCAAACCGTTACGATCACTTACAGCAATCGCTTTAACGCCTTGTGTACCACGTCCAGAATGTCGGAAATCTGCCAACACGGTGCGTTTACCATAGCCATTTTCAGTCGCAACTAATACTGTTTGTTGATCATTATCCGCAATTAGTAATGACAATACCTGCTGTTTAGCAGCTAATTTCATACCACGAACACCTCGCGTTGCACGTCCCATTGACCTAACATCATCCTCGGTAAACCAAACAGCTTTACCGCCATTTGAAACAAGCACAATATCATTCAAACCGTTAGTCACTTCTGCACCAATCAGGTAATCTCCATCATCTAAATTAATGGCAATAATGCCAGATTTACGTGGATTGGCGAACTCTGTTAATGCCGTTTTCTTCACAGTACCAAGTGCAGTTGCCATGAAAATATAATGATTTTCGTCGAATTCTTTTACAGAGAGAATCGCATTAATTTTTTCACCCTCTTCAAGTGGGAAGAGATTCACAATTGGCTTACCACGACCGATACGACTGCCCTGCGGCACCTCATACACTTTCAACCAGTACACGCGACCACGACTGCTGAAACACAGGATGTAATCATGCGTATTCGCTACAAACATTTTGTCGATAAAATCATCTTCTTTGGTTGGTGCAGCTTGCTTACCACGGCCACCACGGCGCTGTGCACGGTATTCATCTAGCGGTTGTGATTTCACATAGCCAGTATGTGAAAGCGTCACAACAACATCTTGTGGCGTGATTAAATCTTCTAATGACAAATCTTGCGCATTTACAACGATTTCACTGCGACGTTTATCACCGAATTGTTTTCTAATTTCCGTTAATTCATCAGTAATAATGGCGGTAACGCGCGCTGGGGTTGCCAAAATATTAAGCAAGTCAGCAATAATATCCATCACCTCTTTATATTCACTGACTACTTTATCTTGTTCAAGGCCAGTTAAGCGCTGCAGGCGCATTTGGAGGATTTCTTGCGCCTGAATATCGCTCAACTTGTAGCCATTCGGTGTTAGACCAAAATCAACACTGAGACCTTCTGGACGAGATGCTTCCATCGCCGCACGCTTAAGCATTTCTTCAACGACGGGTGACTTCCAAACCTTCTCCATTAAAGAAATTTTCGCTTCAGGAGGTGTCGGCGCAGCTTTAATTAGCGCAATCATCTCATCCACATTGGCCAGCGCAACAGCAAGACCTTCCAAAATATGACCTCGCGCTCGGGCTTTTTTCAACTCAAACACAGTTCGGCGTGTAATCACTTCACGACGATGACGTAAGAACGCCTCTAACATTTGCTTAAGGTTTAACAAACGTGGCTGACCGTCCAACAAAGCTACCATGTTCATACCAAAGGTATCTTGTAGTTGCGTTTGTTTATAAAGATTATTTAGTACGACTTCAGCTATTTCGCCGCGTTTGAGCTCAATCACTACGCGCATGCCAGATTTATCTGACTCGTCGCGCAAGTCAGAAATACCTTCAATTTTCTTCTCGTTAACTAATTCAGCAATTTTCTCTACGAAAGTTTTTTTATTTACTTGATATGGTAGTTCATCAACAATCAACGCTTGACGACCACCACGCTCTAAATCTTCAACGTGCGTGCGACCACGCATCACCACACGACCGCGACCGGTACGATAACCTTCTTTGACGCCTACGGTACCGTAAATGATACCTGCAGTTGGGAAATCTGGCGCCGGTACTAACTCAATCAGCGCTTCAATACCCATTTCAGGGTCTTTAAGTAGCGCAAAACAAGCATCTAAAACTTCATTTAGATTGTGTGGCGGAATGTTCGTCGCCATACCTACAGCAATACCAGAGCTACCGTTAATCAGCAAGTTAGGAATACGCGCGGGCATAATGAGCGGTTCGTGCTCACTACCGTCATAGTTGGGGCCAAAATCAACGGTTTCTTTATCAATATCAGCTAATAATTCATGGGCAATTTTTGCCATGCGGATCTCGGTATAACGCATTGCCGCTGCATTATCGCCATCAACAGAACCGAAGTTACCTTGCCCATCCACCAGCATATAGCGTAAGGAGAAGTCCTGTGCCATACGAACGATGGTGTCATATACAGCGGTATCACCATGTGGATGGTATTTACCGATCACATCACCAACAATACGAGCAGACTTTTTGTACGGCTTGTTAAAGTCGTTAGATAATTCATGCATCGCGAATAAAACACGGCGATGCACAGGCTTTAAACCATCTCGCACATCCGGCAGTGCTCGGCCGACAATCACGCTCATCGCATAATCAAGATACGATCTACGCATCTCGTCTTCTAAACTAATTGGCAGGGTTTCTTTAGCGAATTGATCCATGTGTAGACTGACTTTTAATGGTTTTTATGTGCCGTAATTCTAGCACGAAAAGCATGCTAATTAGTACTGCGCTAACATTGTTTAACCTTGGCCTGTTACACAATGTTAGCGCTTATGTAGAACACTAATTTGTAATCTATTTTGTTAACACAGATAAGTCAGACTTTAAATCGCCAATATATTCTAAACCAACTGCAATTCTCACCAATCCATCTTGAATTCCTACGGCAGCGCGTGCTTCTGCTGTTACACGACTATGGGTAGTAGTCGCGGGGTGCGTAATTGTGCTTTTTGCATCGCCTAAATTCGCTGTAATTGAAATTAACTTGGTTGCATCAATTAATGCCCAAGCAGCTTCTTGTGCTGTTTGGTACGCTTTTGGTTTAACTACAAAACTAACAATTCCACCGCCATTGCTTTGCTGCTGCATTGCAAGCACATGTTGGGGATGTGAGGCTAAGCCTGGGTAATAAACACGCGCAACTTGCGGTTGTAGCTCTAACCAAGTCGCTAAAGAAAGTGCATTCTTCGCATGTGCTTCCATACGAATAAACAAAGTCTCTAAACCTTTCAAAAATACCCATGCATTAAATGCGCTCATGGTGACACCAGCTGTGCGTAAGAAACCATAAACAGGCTCCATCAGCACCTTATTGCCAAGCACCGCGCCTCCTAAGCACCTACCCTGCCCGTCAATATACTTAGTTGCAGAATGTATAATAATATCTGCCCCCAACTCTAGCGGCCTCTGAACTGCTGGCGTACAAAAGCAGTTATCGACCACTAAATGCGCGCCGGCTTTGTGTGCTATATCAGCCAGCGCACGAATATCGCAAACTTCTGTCAACGGATTCGATGGTGTTTCTGCAAAAAACAGTTTAGTTTTATCCGTCACTGCAGCCTGCCATTCAGCAGGATTGGTCAAAGACACATAAGTTACTTGCAAACCCCAACGTGCCAGAATATTACTAAATAGCTGAACACTCGTACCAAAAATACTGCGCGAAGCAACAATATGGTCGCCTGTATTACATAATCCCATGACACAAGCCAATATAGCTGACATTCCTGTAGATGTAGCAACACATTGCTCTGCACCCTCTAAGGCCGCTAATTTATTTTGAAACATTGTCACTGTCGGATTAGTGAAGCGTGAGTATATATTGCCCGGCTCCGAACCGCTAAAACGTGCTGCAGCTTGTGCTGCGCTATTGAAGCGAAAGCTAGAATTTAAAAACAACGCCTCTGAATTCTCACCAAATTCAGTCATTTCGCTACCCGCACGTACGCTCAAAGTTTCTGGGTGATATTGGTGTGTAGTCATAACATTCTCATATTTCTTAGTAATATTTTGGCATAAAAAAACCCGTTTGAGCAATTTGCCAAAACGGGTTCTTTATTTAACTCGCTTTAGCTGTATTTGTAATGCGCCCGCAAGCTGAGAAGACCTTGATTAAGTTAAGTCACTCAAATCAGCGCACCTTTATGTTATGCCTAACTTACTCAAACGTCAAGGCGCATATTGTCAAGGCACTTATTTTAAAGATGCTAATTATATTCAGCCGACTCATCGTCAATACCATCAATCAAGTTTAAATCCATTTGAGTACTTGAGTTTGATGGTTTTTGCTTTTTGTTCACATCGCCGCGTGCAGCTTCAATATTTGCTAAGTATGCTTCATTGATGTCACCAGTCACATACTTGCCATCAAAACAAGAACAATCAAAATCTTGGATTTTGGGGTTGCTTAACTGTACACCTTTCACCAACGCATCTAAATCTTGATAGATTAATGCGTCTGCACCTATTTCTTTGCAAATCTCTTCATCTGTACGGCCAGTAGCAAGAAGCTCATCACGGCTAGGCATGTCAATACCATAAACATTAGGAAAACGAACTGGTGGCGCGGCCGAAGCAAAATAAACCTCATTGGCACCCGCATCGCGCGCCATTTGCACTATTTGCTGAGACGTTGTTCCTCGAACGATTGAGTCATCCACAAGCAATACATTTTTACCTTTAAACTCAATGCCAATCGGGTTAAGTTTCTGGCGAACTGATTTTTTACGTAATGCCTGACCAGGCATAATAAATGTGCGGCCTATATAACGATTCTTAATAAACCCTTCACGATAGTCCAAGCCTAATGCAATACCTACTTGCAGCGCACTTGGACGGCTTGTGTCTGGAATTGGAATGACCACATCAATTTTTTTATCTGGCCACTCTCTCTTAATTTTTTCTGCTAAACTTTTCCCCATATCTAAGCGTGTTTGATAAACAGATACGTTATCAATCACAGAGTCTGGGCGAGCCAAATAGACATATTCAAAAATGCATGGATTTAATTTAGGCGCTTCAGCACATTGGCGACTGAAGAAATTGCCATCCATATCAATAAAAATGGCTTCTCCTGGCCCTACATCACGAATCATCTTAAAGCCCAATACATCTAAAGCAACGCTCTCAGAAGCCACAACGTATTCTGTACCTTTTTCAGTTTCAGCCTTACCTACCACCAATGGGCGAATACCATTAGGATCTCTGAATGCTAGTAGCCCAAAGTTAGCAATCATTGCCACCACCGCATAAGCACCTTTGCAGCGCCGATGCACACCAGCTACAGCATCAAACGTCATGTCGGTATTAAGTACAGCATTACGTGAAGTTTGCTCAATTTCATGCGCCAACACATTTAAGAGTACTTCGGAATCTGAATTGGTATTGATATGACGTAAATCTAGCCTAAACATTTCAGATTTCAACTGATCCGAATTGGTTAAATTACCGTTATGGCCTAGCACAATACCGAATGGAGAATTTACATAAAATGGTTGCGCTTCTGCTGCACTAGATGAACCTGCGGTTGGATAACGGACATGCCCAATGCCAACATTCCCAACTAAGCTACGCATGTGTCGCGTCTGGAATACATCTTTTACCAAACCATTATTTTTGTGCATGAAAAATGTATTGCCGTCAGTGGTCACAATGCCTGCGGCATCCTGTCCTCTATGCTGCAAGACCAACAAACCATCGTATAGCAGTTGGTTAACTGGATTTTTACCAACAATGCCTATAATTCCACACATGAATAAAGCCTTAAATTAATTAATTCTATAAAGTTAAAAAATTGTATTCAATTGAAGCTTATCAGAGTTAATTCAATCATATTTAATATATTTAGCAATGCTGATTGGCACCCACGGCAATAGACCACTCACTAAAGCCTCAATTGGTGAACTAAACATTGCATTTCTCCAACGCTCATCTTTTGGCGCATCAGTCAATCCTGCTAAAAATACTAGAATGCACACAATCAAGACACCTCTAACTAAACCAAAAACTGCACCAAGCAAGCGATTGAGCCAGCCCAATCCTATTCTCTTAAAAATAGTAGAAATTGCTATGCCTAGCAGGCTAGACACTAACAATGTAGCTAAAAATAGTACCAAAAACGCAGCTAAAATTTGTAGTGATTCTGTTGGTATACTTTCCGGCATCATTGGCGTAACTTGACTTGCGTAGGTTTTTGCAACAAAAAATGCTGCTACCCAACCAATAATAGATAACACCTCTTTCAATAAACCGCGCATTACACTTAATATCATAGAAATTCCTATGATAGCCAATACTAAATAGTCAAAACTGGTCATGTAATCTTTTTATTTCGACAAAGTTAAACCATTAATTAGCATGACTAATTGCTAATTACCATACCAGACAGACCTGCACCTTGCAACTTTGCAAGTGCATCGGCAGCTTCTTGGCGTGAAGGAAAACTTCCCGTTCTTAGCCTGATTTTTTCACCTTTAGCTGTAGTAATTTTCTCTGTATGCGACACATAACCAGCTTCGTTTAATTTATCCTGCAACTGTTTTACGTTTGCTAAATCCGAATAAACGCCCACTTGAATAGTAAAACCCGCTTGGATTTTTCCTTGCGCTTTATTTTCTAAAGAGGATTTTGTTGAAGTTTCTGCTAATTTCACTTCAGCCAACTTTGTTACTTTTTCCTTTATTTCGGATTTTTTTTCTAGCTTAGACACTACGTTTTTATTTTCAACATTTTTCTTGTCGGTTTCACTTTGTAAATTATTCACCTTTTCGTTAACTATTTCCTCATCTGAAATAACATTTACCGGGTTAGGCTCATCAACTCTCGCTGGTAGATCGGGTAATGGCGCAGTATCATTAGATGTCGTTAGATCTTGTCCGTCGACATTAGCATCGACTAGGTTTTCACGAACATCTAGCATAGTAATTTTAATTGCATCTTGTGGCGTCAAGCTTGCGCGGTCTTGCAAAATCATAGGTAAAACAACAACCATAAGCAACACCAGCGCTATTGCGCCAACTAGGCGACGGCGTGCGCGTTTTTTTAAGCTTAATACTTCATCGTTAGTTGATTCAGATGACATCACTGCTTTCCTTAAAGATTGATTTTGAGTACAGCCTAAAACTACTTATTAGACAATAGTTGCATCACTGCCGAAACAGTAAAGAACGAACCAAAGACGATTATTTTATCATTTTCGCCTAAATCAATACAGGCTTCTATATCAATACGAGCTTGCAAATATGCATTCTCAACACTATTAAACACTTTAACATTAGCTTTAGGTGCTACCCTGCCAATAATATTTACCAAATCTGCAGCTAATGCTCCTCGTGAATGATCAATGCTAGCGACATACCATTCATCAATTTCATCTTTAATCGCCTCTATAACGCCTTTAATATCTTTATCGGCTAACATAGCAAATACGGCAAATGTCTTTCCCGATCGGCTATTGGTATTCTGAGTTTTAATTGCATTTAAATTTTCTGCCAATGCCTTTGCGGCATGTGGGTTATGCGCGACATCTAAAATTACTCGAGGAAACTCATTGATACTTACTGTTTGAAAGCGACCCGCTAATGTAACTCGCTGCATCGCATTTATCATTGCCTCTATCGTCACTGGCATTTTAGATTGTAAGGACTCTACCGCGGCAATCGCGCAGGCCGCATTATTAAGTTGATAGCGCCCATGCAATGCTGGAAGTGGGAGGCTGTATTTTGCTTTTTTTTCAGCTAAATACGTCCAGTTATGTTTATTCAAAATGTAGTCAAAATCTTGATGAATACACATAAAATTTGCCTGAACCTTCTGAGTATATGCAGTCAAACTTTTGGGAGGATTCGCATCCCCACAAATAGCAGGTACTAATGGTCTATATATGCCAGCTTTTTCAAAAGCAATGCTATCACGGGTGTTACCCAAGAACTCTTGATGGTCTAAATCTATACTCGTTACAATTGCACAGCTAGGTTCAAATGCATTGACTGCATCTAACCGACCACCCAAACCAATCTCTAAAATAGCGATATCAACACCAGCTTGCATAAAATGCCATATTGCAGCGAGCGTGCCCACTTCAAAATACGTTAGTGCTATAACAAGGTTATTTTCATCTACTCTAGCTGTATCTACTGCTGCAAATGCAGCACAAAGATCTTCATCACTCACTTCTAGACCATCAACCCGCACACGTTCGTTATAACGCACTAAATGCGGTGATGCATAACATGCTACTTTATAACCGGCTTGCTTATAAATCTGCTCTAACATAGCACAGGTCGAGCCTTTGCCATTGGTGCCTGTAACTGAAATGATAGGAAATGTAGGGGATAACTGAAGTCGGTCAACCATTAGCCTGACCCGGTCTAAGCCCATGGCTATGGATTTTGGATGCAGGCTTTCGATATAACTAAGCCATGTAGTTAAATCTCTAGGCATGGGTTATTTTAAAATAATATCTAGCCGCAGATGAACGCTGAAATACGCGGATAAAACTTAATGCGCCCGTTAGAATCATTTGCGTTTACCTGCATGCATCAGTGGCAAATTTAATTTTTGAACTTTAAGCCTATTTAAAATCTAAGCAGCTACTGGCAAACGCATTAAATTTGCCAAAATTGATGCCAGTCTATTACGCATTTCGCGACGGTCAATAATCAAATCAATTGCACCATGCTCAAGTAAAAATTCTGCACGCTGAAAGCCATCTGGCAAGGTTTCACGCACTGTTTGCTCAATCACACGAGGCCCTGCAAAACCAATCAAAGCTTGCGGCTCGGCCACAATAACATCACCTAACATTGCAAAACTAGCTGAAACGCCACCCATTGTTGGATCAGTAAGTACTGAAATAAAAGGCAATCCTGCTTTACTTAATTGCGTGAGTGCTGCACTTGTTTTAGCCATTTGCATGAGCGAGTGCAAGCCTTCTTGCATACGCGCACCGCCGCTAGCAGAAATACAGACGAATGCCATTTTATTATCAATCGCAGTTTGTACCCCACGGACAAAACGCTCGCCCACTACAGAGCCCATAGAACCGCCCATAAACTTAAACTCAAATGCAGCAACAACAACTGGAATTGCTTTCATACTACCCTGCATTACAATTAATGCATCTTTTTCACCAACAGCCTTTTGTGATTCTTTAATACGATCAGCGTAACTTTTACTGTCTTTGAATTTTAGTGGATCTATAGGTTGTACAGAGGCGCCGACTTCAAACTGACCGTCTACATCCAGCAACAGGGATATGCGTTGGCGGGCACCAATACGGTTGTGATAAGAACATTTTGGACAAACTTCAGCATTATCATCAAGGTCTTTTTTATACAGCACTGTTTGACATGATGGACATTTACTCCACAAGCCCTCAGGCACTGTTTTTTTATCTCCACCCACTACACGTTTAATTTTTTGCGGTAACTGATTTAACCAACCCATTTTTAATCTCCATTAACAGCTATTTTATGCTTATTAAATTCTAAGCTGCATCAACAGCAGACTTTAACTCATCCATTAATATGGCAACGTTACCCAATAAATTATCTTCATTTGATGCTTCAATCACTTGCACCATACGACTACCAACAACTACTGCATCAGCAATTTTAGCTGTTGCTTTGGCAGTTGCGGCATCTCGAATACCAAAACCCACGCCTACGGGTAAATTAGTTTGCTGACGAATTGAAGCAACACGTTGTGAAACTTCCACGATATCCAAATTTGCAGCGCCTGTAACGCCTTTTAATGACACATAGTAAACAAAACCACTCGCTTGATTCACAATTAACTCAACACGTTTAGCTTCAGTTGTTGGCGATAATAAAAATACAGGATCAATATTGCGAGAACGGAGTTCTTTTACAAATTCCCCACATTCTTCTGGCGGGTAATCTACAGTAATGACACCGTCCACATCTGCAGCTTTTGCACGGTCTGCAAACGCTTTAGCGCCAATCGCTTCGATTGGGTTTGCATAGCCCATCAGTATAATCGGTGTGGTTTGATTGGTTTCGCGAAAAGATTTAACCATTTCAAGAACTTTGGTTAGGCCAACTTTATGCATCAAAGCGCGCTCGCTGGCTCGTTGAATCACAGGACCATCCGCCATTGGGTCAGAAAATGGCACACCCAATTCAATCATATCTGCACCATGCTTTACCAAAGTGTGCATTAAATTTACAGTATGTTTTGGGTGCGGATCACCCGCAGTAATGTATGGGATTAAAGCTGTTTTGCCTTGTTGTTTAAGTGCTGAAAAAACTGTTTGAATACGTGACATGAGTTATATATTTTTATAATGAATTAAAGAGTGATGTTAGCTAGTTTGGCTACCGTATTAATATCTTTATCACCACGACCAGATAAATTAACTAAAACAATTTGATCCTTGCTCATGGTTTTAGCTAACTTCTCAGCATAGGCAAGCGCATGACTAGATTCTAATGCTGGAATAATACCTTCTGTACGGCAAAGATTATGAAATGCTGCCATGGCTTCATCATCAGTAATCGCAACGTATTCAGCACGTTTAATGTCTTTCAACCATGCATGCTCAGGACCTACACCTGGGTAATCCAAGCCAGCAGAAACTGAGTGAGTTTCAATGATATTTCCATCTGCATCCTGCATTAAATATGTTCGGTTACCATGCAGTACACCTATAGGGCTGTTCGCCGTTAGCGGCGCTGCATGCTTGCCAGTTTCCATACCTAATCCAGCGGCTTCTACACCAATTAATCGGACATTTGGCACATCGATATAAGGGTAGAAAATACCCATCGCATTTGAGCCACCGCCTACACACGCCACCACTGCATCAGGCTGGCGACCAACCATTTCCATCATTTGTTCTTTGGCTTCAATACCAATCACAGCTTGAAAATCGCGCACCATCATTGGATATGGGTGTGGGCCAGCCACAGTACCGATAATATAAAATGTATTGTGTACATTAGTCACCCAGTCACGCATCGCTTCATTGAGCGCATCTTTAAGCGTTTTAGAGCCACTTTCAACGGGCACTACAGTTGCACCTAAGAGTTTCATTCTAAAAACGTTAGGCGCTTGACGTTTAACATCCTCACTGCCCATGTAAACAACGCACTCTAGCCCTAACCGCGCAGCAATGGTCGCTGTTGCCACACCATGCTGACCTGCGCCAGTTTCCGCGATAACACGTGGCTTACCCATACGTTTAGCTAACAATGCTTGGCCGATTGTATTGTTGATTTTATGTGCGCCAGTGTGGTTAAGATCTTCACGCTTCAAATAAATCTGCGCACCACCAACTTTATCAGACAATCGTTTTGCATGATAAATTGGGCTTGGACGACCAACAAAATGCTTTAAATCATAGGCATACTCAGCTAAAAATATTGGGTCATACCTGTATTTATCGTACATCAAGCGTAACTCTTCTAGCGCTTCAACTAAAGTTTCAGCAACAAAGGTACCGCCAAATTGTCCAAAATGTCCACGTGCATCTGGCATATCATAAAGCTGCATTTCTAGTTCTCCACATTCAATATTTGTTTAGTCTGAGACATCAACTAATGACTACAAACTTGCTGCATAAATGCAGCGATTTTCGCTGCATCCTTTATCCCTTTTGACGATTCAACACCACCACTGACATCAACGGCATATGGACTAACTTGCCGGATTGCTAGCGCAACATTTTCCGCATTCAATCCTCCAGCAAGTATGACTGGTTTAGTCAATTTCTTTGGAATTAAATTCCAATCGAAAACATGACCGGTTCCCCCTACTAAACCTTCAGAATAGGTATCAAGCAATAATGCTTTAGCCGCGGAAAAATCATGTGCACATTGTACCAAATTTGTATCCGACTTAACGCGTATTGCCTTGATAAATGGTCGCAAGTGTCTTGCACATTCTTCAGGTGTTTCATCGCCATGAAATTGCAAAATATCTAGTCTAACGTTTGAAATAATTTCATTGATAAAATTAGCTTCAGCATTGACAAATAAGCCAACGACGCTGACAAACGCCGGCACTTGCCTAGCAATCTCCATTGCTTTACTTATACTGACATTACGCGGGCTTGGTCCATAAAACACTAGACCAATAGCATCAGCACCATGCTCAACAGCTTTTAAGGCATCTTCCACACTTGTAATACCGCAAATTTTAGCTCTAATTCTCAATGATTTTCTTCCAAGACATCCAGATAATGAATGATTAAAAATTAATACTCTATTGTAACGCCTAAATCAATACGTTGATGGATTGAGCGTCAGATTTAGAATTTGGAAGACACCATTTATCATCATATTTAACTCCGGTTAAATATAAACCATTTGGTGAAAATGTGGGGGGAGATAAGTTTCTATCACGTTTAAGTAATAGCTCCTTCATATAAACAGGTGGGAAAGCACCTTTGCCGATATAAACTAACGCACCTATCATATTTCGCACTTGGTGTTGCAAAAAGGCATTAGCGACGAATTCAAATATGAAATACTTACCAGCCATTTTCACATCAGCCCTAGTCATAGTTCTAGTAGCAGTTTTAGCCTGACACTCTGAAGCTCTAAATCCACTAAAATCATGTTCCCCAATTAAATAACTTGCGGCCTCTGACATAGCCTCGCCATTGAGTGGCAAATGAAACCAACCAGCTTTTGTTGCCATTAAGGCTGGAGAGACTGGCGCGTTATAAAGTAAATATTGATAGCTACGCTCATAGGCAGAAAATCTAGCATGAAAATCGTCATCGACTTTCTGCGCCCATTCAACGCGGACAGAAATAGGCAAATATGCATTTACCCCACGTATCCAAGCCGTAATTGGGCGCATGCTATGAGTATCAAAATGTACAACTTGGCCGATTGCATGTACGCCAGTGTCTGTACGGCCAGCAGCATGGACTCTTACAGGTTGCTTGGCAATTTTAGCAATTGCGAATTCCAAAATATCTTGAACACCGCAAGCAGATGGTTGACTTTGCCAGCCACAGAAGCTTGATCCATCGTATGATAAACCTAAAGCTATTCTCATAACCAAACTCTGACTATTACTAAATGTTTTGCACCGAGATTTATCACAGAAACTACTAGTCTATTTGAATGGGATACATTGATTTTAGCAAAAATACGAACTAATTGCCCATAAAAAAAACCGAGCATATCGCTCGGTTTTCATTAACATTTAAAGATTAGGCTAAGCTATCTATTAGCTGCTGTGCGCGCAGTTTTTGCTGCGTACCACCTTCTTTGATTACCTCGCCTAATAACTCCCGAGCGCCCTCTTTGTCATCCATATCAATATATGCTGCTACTAAATCTAATTTAATATTCACATCTGGAGATTCAGAAGATATATCAGCAAAATCACCCAATTCAACTGTCTCATTCTCAACTGATTCAACAGATTCTGCGCCAGTTAACTCATGTTCAGTTTCACCTAAATCTAAACTAATAGATGATAAATCAAATGCATTCGCTTCAAATTCTTTAGACTGTGAAACACTTTCAGCTACAGCTACTTCAGGCTCTTCAATGTCAGGCAAATCAAATGAAATTTCTGACGCACTAAAATTAGCTACCGTATTATCCTCTTCAGAGCTGGCGGTTTGACTTGCTGCATCTACTGAGAAATCTAAATCAAATGAAATATCATCAGCAGTGTTTGTGCTTAGCTCTGACTTGCTTTCTATAGCAACCTCAGCATCTGCTTCAGATAGATCAAAATTCATATCTAAATCAGGCGATTGACCAACTGAACTTTCACTTAGGTTAGGTAAATCAATTGCTCCATCTTGTACAACTTCATCCATTGTTAATGCCACATCAAAAGTGGGCAATTCCTCTGCAACGCTAATTGCATCATTAGCAACTGGGGTCTCGGCAACAAAATCACCCAAATCGAAATCCATTGAATTGTCAGTATTAATTTCTGAAACATCCTGACTTTCATTCAAACTTTCCGTAGTTTTAGTATCTGCAGAATCACTTTCCAAAGCAACATCTATTGCTCCAAGATCAAATGAAGCATCTTGTTCTACATTTTCTGATGCAGAAAAACTCTGCATTACCGCTGAATTGGCTTCTTCCGCCTCTTGTTGGCTATCCAATGCGGGTTCATCATCTAATGAAAAATCTAAATTTGCACTTGTAGAGACCGCAACGTCAGAAAAATCAGAAACATCCAATTTTTGCGTTGCTAGAGAAGTTGCTGGCGCAATTTTACTTACATCGTACAATGGATTTTCAGGCTCCATACTAGCGCCAAGTTCAGCAACCTTTGCCCAAGTAGGATCATCCGCACCTAATGTAGTATACAACTCGCCTGCAATTGCTTCAAAAGCAGAAGTGTCTTTACGAGCAGCATACATTTCCAAAAGTTTTAGATGTAACTCATAACGTTTAGGTTCTTTTGAAATCGCATCCTTCAATATCTCTTCAGCTTGTGCATCACGACCATAAGCCATGTAAACTTCAGCTTCAGCAATTGGATCCACATCATTTGTATCTATCATGCTACCGTCTGCACTTTGTGCAAAATCGGTTAAAAATGATGTGTCCGATGTACTAGCATTGCCAGTTGTATTACCAAAGACTGTATTTGCCCTCAAGCCACCTGATGTTAAAATACCACGCTCGAAGCTATCCAATTCTTTTCTTCGTTTATTTCGCAAGTACATCCAACCTGCGCCTAGTAATGCAACGCCTGTTGCACCGCCTATCACAGCTAAATCTGCCGAATTCATAATGCCTTCAAATAAGCCTGGTTCAACTTCAGGCTCTACTGGTGGCGGTGCTATTTTATGTTCTGGTTTATTAATTTCAGTCTTAACAATAGGAACACTATCTGCTGTTTTTTCTTCAACAGGTGAGGTGGTTTCAGTTTTTGAAGCTTCTTGAGCTGGAATATCAACTTTAACTTCTGGGGCAACTTCAGGGGCTTTAGCAACTGCTTCTGCGTTCTTTTGCAATTCAGTCATTGATTGGTTTTTTAAAGCCAATAATTTTTGCATATCTGCAATTTGTTTTTCTAAGGCTAAAGCACGCTCTTCAGCTTCTTTTAATGCCTTTTCACGCGCTGTACTTTCCTCTTGTAATGCAACAATTTTACTGTCAAGGGCTTTGCTTGAGTCCTTATCTCCAGCAGAAAGTTTAACCACATCTTGCGGACCCACTTTTACTGGCGTAGCCTTATCTACAGCAGTAGAAATTTTTCCTGATGAAGATTGTTTTTGTTCATTATCCAACGTTGCGGGTGCTTCTGAAACCGCTCCAGCTAAATTATTGCGGTACGCGCTCCAGTTAGTAGAATGCACCTTCACCGACTTTCTTGCTTCTTGAGGACTAACAGAGACCAGACTCTCTTTCGTTGGTACTTTGATAATCTGACCAACTTTTAAGCGATTCATATTTCCGCTAGTAAACGCCGATTGATTGTTTTCATACAAACCGACTAACATTTGGTCTAAACTCACACCATGAATCTGCAAATCTCTAGCAACTGAACTTAATGTATCGCCACGTTTTGTAACTAATTCCTGTCCTGCAACAGAATCAGCAACTTCATTTTGTGATGGAATTGCTTGAACTGCTTGTTTTTTGTTTGATTTAGATTTCTTTGCGCTTGACTGATCTGCAGGCATTGCACTTGTATTTGCAGAAATATTATTTTGGACTACATTGTTGTTCGATAAACTTACTGAAGGTAATTTAACTGGAATATCAGAAGCGCTATCAGATGGCTTGTATCCGGGAGGGTCTAATAAAACAGTATACTCACGTTGCAGGCGGCCTGTTGCCCAATCTACTTGAATAAGCACATCTAAATACGGATCACTTACAGGCTGATTTGAGCGCAATTTTAATACAGGAGAACCATCTGCTTTTTTAGATAGCTCAACCTTAATACTGTTATGTATACCAAGACGTGTAATACCTTGTGCAGCATATGCTTCTTCAGAGGCAATAGTGGCAGCCAAAGTTGAAAGTTCATCAGGAGTCACTGACAATAGTTCGATTTCGGCCTTCAGAGGCTCACCTAAACCAGAACTAATATCTAACTTTCCTAAACCTGCCGCATAAACAGAAAGCGGTATTAGCGCTAAACATACGGCCAGTGAAATTTGCTTTATTTTAGATTTACGCACATTAAGCCCTTGATCAAACTTTAATCCTAAATATTAAAATAACATCAAATAGTTAGCTATGCAAGCTGATAATGCACATTATATTCAAAGGCTAGGTATATAGCATCTTTAGTTTTTGCTATATTTATAACAGAATTTAAAGAGGCAAATGCTATTTTTCTATTAAAATCCGCAACATACGACGCAATGGTTCAGCTGCACCCCATAGCAATTGGTCACCTACAGTAAAGGCAGATAAATAGTCATCACCCATATTTAATTTACGCAAACGGCCTACTGGCGTATTCAAAGTACCTGTCACAGCAGTTGGCGTAAGTTCGCGCATGCTTACTTCTCGCTCATTTGGAATCACTTTCGCCCATGGATTTGCGTCGTTCAACATTTGAATGATTTCATCCAAAGGTACATTTTTTGTTAGCTTAATTGTCAGTGCCTGGCTGTGACATCGCATTGCGCCGATACGAACACATAGACCATCAATAAAAATAGGATTAGCTTCACGACCTAAAATTTTGTTGGTTTCAGCACCACCTTTCCATTCTTCTTTGCTTTGACCATTACCTAAATCCTTGTCAATCCAAGGAATTAAACTACCAGCCAATGGTACGCCAAATTGTGAAGTGGGGAATTTTTCATCGCGCAAAGTGCCTGCAATGGTGCGGTCTATATCTAAAATTGCTGAAGCTGGATCCGCTAGCAACTTACTCGCCGCAAAGTGTGCTTCACCCATTTGGTTTAAAAGCTCACGCATATTTTGTGCGCCAGCACCAGAGGCTGCTTGGTAAGTCATTGATGTTGCCCACTGCACTAAATTAGCTTTAAACAAACCATTTAATGCCATAAGCATCAATGACACGGTGCAGTTGCCACCCACCCAGTTTTTATTGCCGTGTGCATAAGCATCTTGAATCATGTGCATATTAACTGGATCAAGAATAATCACTGCATCTTTTTCCATACGCAGTGTTGATGCCGCGTCAATCCAATGTCCAGCCCAGCCTTCTGCGCGGAGTTTGGTAAATATCTCGCTGGTGTAATCACCACCTTGACAAGACACAATGGCATCCATTACCTTTAATCCAGCAATACTCATCGCATCTTTTAATGGCGCAGAATCTTTGCCAACTTTAGGCGCATTTCCACCCACTTGTGATGTCGTAAAAAATTGCGGTTCAATTAGCGCAAAATCATTCTCCTCAATCATGCGCTGCATAAGGACAGAACCTACCATGCCACGCCAACCAACAAATCCAACTTTTAGCATACTTAAAACCTATCGTGACGGCATACAGCCGCAAATTTATTTAGTTGACTTTTGAACAGCTTCGCCAGCTTTTTCAATATCTTTTCCTACACCGTGAATGGTATTGCAACCAGCAACAGCTAACATGAGTGCAATCAATACGAAATGTTTTGCCATAACTTGACCCTTTTTAATAGTTCGCTGTAATTCTAATTGGTTTATGAAGTTTTATATACAAGAGTGACACTTTTAAAGTGTCACTCTTTTCATCCAAACAATATAGAACTTACATCGCCGCAACGATTTGATCACCCATTTCAGAGCACGACACGCGTTTCATGCCGGCTTCAAAGATATCGCCAGTGCGATAGCCTGCCGCCAACACTTTTTTAATTGCATTTTCAATACGTACAGCCGCTGCTTCGTTATCAAAGGTGTAACGAAGCATCATTGCAACTGAGAGCACCGTAGCGATTGGGTTAGCTAAGTTTTTACCTGCAATGTCAGGCGCTGAACCATGTGAAGGCTCGTACAAGCCTTTTTTGGTTTCGTTGAGTGAGGCGGATGCCAACATGCCGATTGAACCAGTCAACATAGAAGCTTCATCAGATAAAATGTCACCAAAAATATTGCCTGTGACCATCACGTCAAATTGTTTTGGGTTGCGGATGAGTTGCATCGCGGCATTATCCACGTACATGTGGCTCAACTCGACTTCTGGGTATTCTTTCGCCACATCAATTACGATTTCTTTCCAAAACTCGGTGGTTTCGAGCACATTGGCTTTATCTACTGAGCACAATTTTTTGCCACGCTTCATTGCAATACCAAATGCTACATGCGCAATACGGCGCACTTCAGATTCTTTATAAATCATGGTGTTAAATCCTTCGCGCTCGCCCTCGTCATTCACGCGCATACCACGAGGTTGGCCAAAGTACACATCACCCGTCAATTCACGCACAATCATGATATCTAAACCAGCCACCACTTCTGGTTTGAGCGTAGACGCATTGGCGAGTTCTGGGTACAGAACGGCTGGGCGCAAGTTAGCAAATAAGCCTAAATCTTTACGAATGCCCAACAAACCGCGCTCCGGGCGTAATGGACGGTCTAAATTGTCATACTGTGGACCGCCGACAGCACCCAACAATACCGCATCCGCCGCGCGGCAGATGTTTTGCGTAAACTCTGGGTAAGGATGACCATATTGGTCGTACGCCTGTCCGCCCAAAGGCGCTTCCGTAAAGTTCATGTCCATGCCTTCGTTTTTCAACACGTCCAACACGCGCAAAGCTTGTTTAATAATCTCTGGGCCGATACCATCACCAGGCAACACTGCAATATTCATTGTCATTTCAATTCCTTATCAATTAAGCAAACAACCAAGGTTGTGCTGATTTATGTTTTCCTTCAAACGCCTTAATCTTGTCTGCGTGCAATAGCGTCAAACCAATTTCGTCCAAGCCATTCAATAGGTTGTGTTTTGATGTTGGGTGAATGTCAAACGTGAATGTTTCGCCAGATGGCAAAGTTACGGTTTGTGACTGTAAATCCACGTTTAAACTATAACCTTCATTCTTTTCACACTCACTAAACAATTTGTCCACCATGGCATGGCTCGCCACAATCGGTACCATGCCATTTTTGTAACAATTGTTAAAGAAAATATCTGCATAGCTAGGCGCAATAATAACGCGAAAACCGTAATCTTCAATCGCCCAAGGCGCATGTTCACGGCTTGAGCCACAACCAAAATTCTCACGAGCCAACATGATTTGTGCGCCTTTGTAACGAGGTTGATTGAGCACAAAGTCTGTATTCAGTGGACGATTGGTACAATCCATACCAGGTTCGCCGTGATCTTTGTAACGCCACTCATCAAACAAATAAGGGCCAAAGCCAGAACGTTTAATACTCTTTAAAAACTGCTTAGGAATAATCGCGTCGGTGTCAATGTTGGCGCGGTCTATTGGGCAAGCTAAGCCTTTTAATTGGGTAAATGCTTTCATTTTAAATTCCTTTTACAAACTGCGCACATCAACAAAATGGCCCGCAATTGCCGCGGCTACTGCCATGGCTGGGCTGACTAAGTGTGTACGCCCGCCTTGGCCTTGGCGACCTTCAAAGTTACGGTTTGAGGTAGAAGCGCAACGCTCGCCTGGGCTGAGTCTGTCAGCATTCATGGCTAAACACATACTGCAACCTGGTTCGCGCCATTCAAAACCAGCTTCGATAAAAATTTTATCTAAGCCTTCTTCTTCGGCCATGCGTTTAACTTGGCCAGAACCTGGCACCACCATGGCTAATTGAATCGAACTCGACACTTTTTTACCTTTTGCAACTACGGCTGCTGCACGTAAGTCCTCGATGCGGCTATTGGTGCATGAACCAATAAACACTTTATCAAGCTTGATTTGCTCAATTGGTGTATTGGCAGTTAAGCCCATATATTTCAGAGCATTTTCAATACTGGTACGCTTAGTCGCGTCTTTTTCAAGCAAAGGGTCTGGCACTAAACCGCTAATTGGCAACACTTGCTCTGGCGAAGTACCCCAAGTCACTTGTGGCGCAATATCAGCGCCTTTGAACTCAACCACACTATCAAAAGTGGCATCTGCATCAGTTCCTAACGTATTCCAATAAGCCACGGCCTTGTCCCAATCCGCTGGTTTTGGTGCGTATTGGCGGCCTTTTAGGTAATCTGCTGTTTTAGCATCTGGCGCGATGATGCCAGCGCGTGCGCCAGCTTCAATCGCCATATTGCAAATGGTCATGCGACCTTCCATGCTTAATGCACGAATCACATCACCGCCAAACTCAATCGCAAAGCCATTACCGCCCGCTGTACCAATTTTTCCAATCACGGCTAACGCCACGTCTTTAGCAGTCACGCCCACACCTAATTCACCATCCACACGCACTAACATGCGTTTTGATTTTTTGGCAATTAAGGTTTGTGTGGCTAATACGTGCTCAACTTCTGAGGTACCAATTCCATGCGCCAATGCACCAAACGCTCCATGGGTAGAGGTATGGCTATCGCCACAGACCACTGTCATACCGGGTAAAGTGGTGCCGTTCTCAGGCCCAATTACGTGGATAATGCCTTGATTGGCATGCTTAAACGGAAAGTACACTAAGGCGCCGGTTTCTTTGATATTGCTATCCAGCGTTTCAACCTGCAAACGCGAAATCGGGTCTTCAATGCCTTTAGCCCAATCTTTGGTAGGAGTATTATGGTCAGGGTTGGCGACAATCGTGTCTGCGCGCCATGGTTTGCGATTGGCCAAACGCAAGCCTTCAAACGCTTGCGGGCTGGTCACTTCATGCACCAAATGTCTGTCAATGTAAATTAAACAAGTGCCGTCTGCATCTTCATGCACCACGTGCGAATCCCATAATTTATCGTAAAGCGTTTTTCCCGCCATGATAGCTCCTAAAATTGTTGCCGAATCAAACAAAAACGCAAGCATACCTAAGTTTTAATACCCTGACAATGATATAGGTTATACTAGTATTAAACGTAACAGGATAATGTTTTTTCATGGATACAAGACGCAAAGAACTGGGTGAATTTCTGCAAGTCCTTCGCCAACGTGGCACGCCCGAAGCATTTGGTTTTCCAACCGGCGCGCGGCGGCGCACACAAGGCTTGCGCCGCGAAGAAGTCGCACAACTCGCTGGCATTAGCGCAACTTGGTACACGTGGATAGAGCAAGGCCGTGATGTCAATGTCTCTGCCGAAGCCTTAGAAAGGCTTGCTACTGCCCTAAAACTTAGCAAATCGGAGCGCACATATTTGTTTGACATGGCAGATAGACGCGACCCACAAGCGCATATGTTAGAAGCCGATAACGCCCCGGAAACCCTAGTTCACATGTTAGATAACATGCAAATACCCGCCTACATTATGGGGCGCACATGGGATGTATTGGCTTGGAACCAACCCGCAAGCGACTTATTCAGCGATTGGCTAGACAAAACTTCTATTGATCCGCGCCCTAACCTACTGCGCTTTGTGTTTTTACACGCCAACGCAAAACAATTTGTGGTGGACTGGGAAATGCGCGCAAGACGTTTGGTGGCCGAATTTAGAGCCGATTGCCGCAGTAGCCTAGAAGAACCTGAACTTAAACGCTTAGTGAACGAACTCTCGCAAGCCAGTTCCGACTTTGAGCGCTTTTGGAAACAACACGACGTGCTAGAGCGACAAGGCGGACAAAGAAAGTTTATGCATCCAAGACATGGATTGATTAGCTACAGCCAAGTCACATTAAGGCCTGTGGAACAAGAGCAGTTAAAACTAGTACTTTTACAGCCCTCTATTTAAGATAGATTCACTTGCCATTAAGTAACTTATACTCTACCGCATCTTTTAAAGCACGCCATGAAGCTTCAATAATGTCAGTCGAGACGCCTATCGTCGTCCAGCTTTGCTGTTGGTCGGTAGATTCAATAATAACACGTACTTTTGCAGCCGTGGCTTGGCGACTATCTAATACGCGCACTTTATAATCCACTAGTTTAATTTCATTAATAGCAGGGTAAAAAGGCACTAGAGCGCTACGCATGGCTTTATCAAGTGCATTCACAGGGCCATCACCTTGCGCTGTAGCACTGGCATCCTGACCATTTACATTGACGTGAATTGTGGCAGAGGAATTCAGACCATCGGCAGAGGGCTCAAAAATACTCACATTGTATTGCTTAAGGCTGAAAAACGGCTCAAATTTACCAAGCAGCTTGTGCATGAGCAAATCAAACGAGCTTTCTGCGCCTTCAAACTGGTAACCTTCATGTTCCAAGGTTTTGAGTTTTTCTAATACACGAATCGTATCGGGTGAATCTTTGCTGAGGCTGGGTTCAATTTGCTGCAATTTATTTAACAATGCGCCCCGCCCTGCCACTTCTGAAACCAAAATATGGCGAATATTACCCACTTGCTCAGGGTTGATATGTTCGTAGGAAATTGGATTTTTATTGACCGCATCAATATGCATACCACCTTTGTGCGAAAAAGCATCGTTACCCACATACGGCGCCTTATCGTTAAATGGCATATTTGCGACTTCATTCACATAACGCGCCACATGCGTGAGTGTGCTGATGTTTTCTTGCGGAATACAATTTAATCCGAGTTTTAATTGCAAATTGGGAATGATGGAACATAAATTAGCATTGCCACAACGCTCGCCAATGCCGTTTATTGTGCCTTGTACTTGCCTTGCTCCTGCTTGCACCGCAGCCATAGAGTTAGCCACGGCCATTTCACAATCATTATGACAATGAATACCAATCTGCACATGCGGAAAACGGGCCACCGCCTTTTGGGTAATTTCAAAAATCTCATTGGGAAAACTGCCACCATTGGTGTCGCAAAGTGTAAGCACATCTGCACCTGCCTCTGCCGCCGCTTGCAGAGTAGCAAAAGCATAATCGGCATTCGATTTAAAGCCATCGTAAAAATGCTCAGCATCAAACACCACTTCCTTGCCTTGCGCTTTTAGATAAGCAATAGTGTCACTTATCATGGCGAGGTTTTCTCTCAGGGTGGTGCGTAAAATATCGGTGACTTGGTAATCCCAGCTTTTGCCAAAAATCGCAACTGATTGTGTATTTGCACTTAATAATGAACGAAGATTATTGTCATCTGCAGCTTGAACACCAATACGACGTGTGCTACCAAATGCAATAATTTTAGCGTGTTGTAATTTAACCTCAGCCACACGCTTAAAAAACTCTAAATCTTTAGGGTTGGAACCTGGGTTGCCAGCTTCAATATAACCAATGCCTAGCGCATCTAATTGCGCAACAATTTTAAGTTTATCTTCTACAGTAAAAGACACACCTTGGGCTTGCGCGCCATCGCGCAGAGTTGAATCGTATGCCGTTACTTTAGTTTGCATCATTATTTCTTATTTTTGAGGGCTTGAGATTTACTCTCTAAAATTACCAAACTGTAGGGGAAAGTCTGTCACATTTTTTTTACAGAACGTAATGGCTTCTTGCAACAAATCACGCTTGGCTCCTGTGACACGCACTTCATCACCCTGAATACTAGCCTGTACTTTCAAGCCAGAATCTTTGATTAACTTAGCAATACGCTTAGCTAAGTCACTATCAATCCCCGCTTTAATTTTGAGCTCTTGCTTCACTTTATTACCACCTACTTTTTGCACATCTTTATGCTCAAGACGTTTCGTTGAATCAGGCTCTTTTTTCTCCATACCTGGCAATAAAATATCTTTAATTTGGTCTAATTGAAAATCATTATCTCCAAATAAAGTAATAATATTGTCTTTTTCATTCAGCTCTACTTTCGCTGAAGTGCCTTTAAAATCATAACGATTGGTAATTTGCTTGCCAGCGGTATCAATGGCATTTTTCAATGCGACCATATCAACTTCAGATGAAATATCAAAACTAGGCATTTTTTCTCCTCAAAAACTATCAAGCTAAGTTGCTACTATGCGTGAGTACGAAGACAGTAAGGTTAATACGGTGAGTGCGATTAACGAAGTAGCACCGGGCATTTAACACTACTCAAAATGGCAAACGTAATCCAACATTTCCGTCACTTCAATATCAAAGCTTGAATTACCTGGCACTGTGAATTTCTCACCTGCGATGTAAGTTTTCCAAGCATCTTCACCTTTGAGACGTACATTACAACTGCCTAAGTTAATTTCCATTAACTCTGGCGCAGCCGTATTAAAAGTGAGTGAGCTAGGGAAAATTACGCCGATAGTGCTACGCGTGCCGTTTGGCAACAATACGGTATGACTGACGCATTTACCGTCAAAATAAACATTAGCTTTTTTCTTTACACTTACATTGTCAAATTGTGCCATTTGTTTAGCTCTCATTTATATTCAAAACGCCATTATCGCAGAAAACACCGCTAGAATGCACCAAAAATAAGCAAAGAGCGCCTATATAAGGTGAGTTTTTATAGGCGCTCAGCAAGTTTTCTGAAAATAATTTCTCACAAAACTCAAGTTTTTATATGATGCTTAAGTTACGGAAAATAGTCTGCCTCCGCCAAGTATTTGCCTAATATATCTTTGGCGGATAAAGAGGGTGCGCCTTGAATAGGCCATTGAATGTTAAGGTCTGGGTCATTCCACGCAATACTGCGCTCGTGTTCAGGCGCGTAATAATCAGTGGTTTTGTAGAGAAATTCTGCAGTCTCTGAAAGAACTAAAAATCCATGCGCAAAACCTTCTGGTATCCACAGCATACGTTTATTTTCTGCAGATAGTTCTAGTACGACATGCTGTCCAAAAGTTGGTGAACTCTTACGAATGTCAACAGCCACATCAAACACCGACCCTTGAACCACGCGCACTAATTTTCCTTGTGGTTGCTGAATTTGATAGTGAAGGCCACGCAGTACATTTTTAGCTGAGCGACTGTGATTGTCTTGCACAAAATTTGCTTTTCCACCAATTACTGCCTCAAACTTGGCGAGATTAAAACTTTCATAAAAAAAGCCACGTTCATCGCCAAACACTTTGGGTTCTATAATGAGCACATCTGGAATAGCAGTTTCTATGACTCTCAAAACTGGAATCCCTCTTTTAACATGCGTAGCAGATATTGCCCGTAGCCATTTTTAGCCAGTGGTTGTGCTAACTTCTCAACCTGCTCAGCATCGATAAAGCCTTTTCTATAGGCTATTTCTTCTGGGCAGCAGACTTTTAAACCTTGCCTATTTTCTATGGTCTGGATGAAATTACTTGCTTCAATAAGACTCTCATGTGTACCTGTATCTAGCCATGCGTACCCTCGCCCCATGATTTCGACATTGAGCTGATTTCGCTCTAAGTAAATTCGATTTAAATCAGTAATCTCAAGCTCTCCGCGTGAAGAAGGTTTTAGACTGGCGGCAATTTCTGCAACTTGATTATCATAAAAATACAAGCCAGTGACTGCATAATTGCTCTTAGGATTGGATGGTTTCTCTTCTAAGCTAGTCGCACTACCTTGCTGATCAAAAGCGACTACACCATAGCGCTCCGGGTCTTGTACGTGATAGGCGAAAACGGTGGCGCCTTGCTCACGCAACATGGCTTGTTCTAGCTGGCGGTGAAGATCATGACCATAAAAAATATTGTCGCCTAATACCAATGCGCTTGGGTCATTGCCAATAAAGTCTTTACCAATAATAAATGCTTGCGCAAGTCCATCCGGGCTAGGTTGTACGGCATATTCCAAGTTCAAGCCCCAGTCATTGCCGTCGCCTAGTAGTTGCTGAAAGCGCGGCGTATCTTGAGGTGTGGAGATAATCAAGATGTCTCGCATACCCGCTAGCATCAAGGTGCTGAGCGGGTAATAAATCATTGGCTTATCATAAATAGGTAATAGCTGTTTAGAAACTACCTTTGTCACTGGATGTAGTCTAGTGCCAGATCCACCTGCAAGGATAATGCCTTTGCGTTGAGTCATCTTATTGTTTTCTCTTAAGATATTACAGTTATTTTTCTAAAATTTCGGTGAGCATGCGCGTCACACCACTTTGCCACTTTGGAAGATAAAGGCCAAAAGTTTGCTGTAGTTTACTGGTATTTAAGCGCGAATTCAAAGGGCGCTTCGCTACCATAGAAAAGGCAGTACTAGACACAGATTGAATGCTTTCTGGTTTAACTTTTACATCAACACCAGCTTGCCTTGCAAAATCAATGACGAAATTAGCATAATCATACCAAGAGGTTTGTCCACCCGCAGCAAGGTGGTACAAGCCACTCACTTCAGGACGCTGTAACGCAACACGAATTGCCTGAGCTGCAATGTCCGCAAGCAAATCAGCCCCTGTAGGTGCACCAATTTGATCGTTAATCACTTTCAAGCTATCGCGATCCTGCGAAAGCTTCAACATGGTTTTAGCAAAATTTACGCCTCGCACTGCATATACCCAACTGGTGCGAAAAATAAGATGTTTGCAGCCCGATGCTACGATTGCCTCCTCGCCCGCTAATTTTGTTTTGCCGTAAATGCTTAGTGGATTCGCAACATCACTTTCCGACCATGGGTTATTGCCACTGCCATCAAACACGTAATCCGTAGAAAAATGCACAAGCCACGCGCCACTGCGCATGGCTTCTAATGCTAAAACACCTAAGGCTAATGCGTTAATCATATGTGCTTTATCATGTTCGCACTCTGCTTTATCCACGGCAGTGTAAGCAGCAGCATTCACAATAATATCGGGGGCAACATCTCGAATGGTTTGCGCAATACCTTCCAAATGAGTCAAGTCTCCGCAATAATCAACACTCTGAGAATCCAACGCAACCAATTCACCCAATGGAGCAAGACTGCGCTGCAACTCCCATCCGACTTGACCATTTTTGCCAAAAAGAAGGATTTTCATACGCTAAGTTCTCCATAATTAATTATAAAAGCTATATACCGCGAGATATGGCTTTTTTCTTTATTTGACAAGCGAGGTAAAGCAAAGAAAAGCAATTAACTTTAGTAGCCCTAAGCTAAAACTGGTAATTTTTATTCTAAATGGATTATTCTGTCTATTACCCTTTTAACAAAGCTCTTAACTTCATAAAGCCTATTACAGGCTAATTTTAGATTTGAATAATCTGCGCTGGCAGGTTCAACTAATTTCCAATAAGAAATTTCCTCTTTTGAAAAAACCATATCTCCACTGCCCATATTTTTGGAGAAGAAAAAGTGTGCATTCGAACGAACTTCAGCTGTTTTACAATCATATTCGTTCAACCGCTTTTCTGATAAGTAATTGACACCTTCAATGACTTTATCTTTTGTGTAATCATGCAAAACCCACACTTTCACAGCATCATTATTTCTTTGTATTGTTGTTGAATCAACATAAACCTTGCCATCACTAGCAGAGCCAATCTCAGACCATCCAGCATATGCGTAACTACTAAAAACACCTAGAATTACCATAAAAATAACATTGCGCATAACAACCCTCAAACATATTTTTCTATATAAACTTCGTTAGGAAAAAAATAATACTGTAGTTTAGATTAACGGTATAAACGTTATGCTTCTTTAATTTAGTAGCATTAGTTAATAACCTGAGACCGTCAGGCGGTGGATAAACATTTATGCTGCTAATAACTCCGCAGGCTTTACAGCTGCTTTAAATGTGCTACGTGCCTGCCATAGATCATAAGAGGCTTGCTCAGCCATCCAAAGATCTGCACGGCCTCCATTCTCTACACCAAGCCACTTCTCAATCCTTAGAGCCATCTCTGGCGACACCGCTGCATGGCCGTTGAGTACACGTGACAAAGAAGTGCGGGCAACGCCTAGCTGTGCTGCAGCATCTTTCACGGACAGACCCAAAGCTGGGAGGATGTCCACTCTTAGTGTTTCGCCAGGATGTGGCGGATTATACATAGTGCTCATATTCATATCTCCTAGTGGTAGTCTTGATAATCAACCAGAACCGCATTTTCGCCATCAAACATAAAAGTCATGCGCCAGTTGCCATTAACCCATACAGCGTAGTGGTCTGCGAGCGCACCTTCTAAAGGGTGTAGCTTCCAGCCTGGCACATTCATGTCGTTAGCATTTGCAGCGCCATCTAATCTTCGCAGTTGCCGACTTAGTCTTGCCGCATGGTGAGGCTGAATACCTGCTTTGCTACCAGTGGCGAAAAACTCTTGAAGCTCTTTGTGTCTGAAGGTTTTTATCATTTAGAGTTTAGTGTACTGTGTACCGCTACGCGCGTCAAGTGATATTTTATAGTTAACTTTTGTTGCCTCACAAACTCACATCACAAGCTGCTTTTTAATCGCGGCTCACCAAATAAGGTATATATTCAGATTGTGACATCATTATATATACCACCTAACCTCAGCTAGAGTTACATCAGGATAAATACCCTGTGAGATTCTTTTCTCCCTGCCAGCAAAAAACGATACTTATAACGCCACCACTTGCCCCCTTTAGGTGCAAACTCGAGATAAAGCCCTCCACCGCCAGAAAGTTTATATGGCTTATCTTTAGGCTTTGCGCCCTTAATGGCAGTGTCGTTTAATGGCATAGTCTCTCACCTCGTAGGGTCAACTTTTTAAATTTAGGGTGTACTGTTGGCGGTTGCCCCCATTGCTGCGCCATTTATTGCTAGCTTTAGTGGGATTATGATGGACTGTTATAGATAAAAAAAGCAATAAAAAACCCGCACTAAGGCGGGTTCTTTATGCTATCTTGGTTTGCCCAAGACTTGTTATTGGTGGTGGAGCACGGA